>Ga0157359_1000397_pt1 | contig 15605 bp, 11 predicted proteins | sample AttcapACBM3_FD_111482 | JGI IMG/M metagenome (GOLD analysis project Ga0157359, IMG submission 111482) | Fungus gardens microbial communities from leaf cutter ant in Botucatu, State of São Paulo, Brazil - Atta capiguara ACBM3 | ecosystem: Host-associated > Fungi > Mycelium > Unclassified ...
AGGTGGCAGCCGCTTATGGATGGAGTGATCTCGATATTATTTATGACTTCAGAGCGTTCGACGGTGGCTCCGCTAAGGATACCCGGCGCTGGGCGCTCTCAAGTGATACGACCGTTGAAATATTGCTACGCCTATCGGCGTTGAACAAAGAAAGATATATGGAAACCACCAGGACAGGCAGCATGGATGACTCCATAAAGCCCGCAACTGGCCGCCGGGGACGCCGCAAGTCCACTACCTCGACAGTCTCGCATGGTGACCTGTTCCAAGGAGGAGGCCTATGACGATTTCACGCATTCTCGTTACGGGGGTAAGACAGTGGCAAGAAGCTTCATCCAGTACGAATTTTGATGAGTGCAAGGCAGTGCTATGTGTTAGCTGGGGTGATCTGAAAGTGCCCAGCTATGGAGAGTAAGCCGATGTCTGATCTTTACAGGATGACCGTCGACCTGAACGTACTCGACCATCTCGGCATCAACCTCTATAGCAACATCGCTGCCGTCTTGACCGAAGCCGTAGCCAATGCTTGGGATGCGGATGCCGAGACCGTCGAGATCAGAATCGACCCTAACGGTCAGTGGATAGAAATAGAAGACGATGGGATTGGCCTCTCGATCGACGATATGAACTCCAAGTATCTGCGCGTGGGCTATCGACGGCGTGACGAAGATCCGGAGCATGGCCGAGTGACCGCAAAAGGTCGTCCCGTTATGGGCCGGAAAGGGTTGGGCAAGCTTTCCCTGTTTTCGGTCGCTAGGGTCATTGAGGTGCAGTCCGCAAAGGATGGGGCGGCTCACGGACTGCGGATGTCGGTGGAGGGCATCGAAGCATCGGTGCAGCGGAAAGAGCTCTACTACAGTCCTGCCCCTTTGGCGGATGCCGCGATCACCGTCACGAAGGGGACGCGAATCGTTCTTCGCGAAATCAATCGCCAGCGCCTCGGCAAGAGCGTCACTGCGTTGCGCAAACGCCTAGCTCGACGCTTTTCGGTCATCGGGGAGGCTCATCGCTTCAAGATTCTCGTCGATGGACATCCCATCTCGACGGATGAGCGCGGGGACCTCCCGGTGGTGCAGTTCCTTTGGAGCCTGGGCGACTCCGAAATCGAACTGGGCTCCGCGAAGGGATTACTCGAGCGAGAGGCGCTCTCCGACCGCCTGGATGCCTGGGTGTCGGACTGGCGAGTTACCGGCTGGATCGGAACCGCAGGCCAGCCCAAGCAATTGGACAGTGAGGATGCGGGTAACCTCAATGGGATCGTCGTGTTCGCTCGTGGACGGCTGTTCCACGAGAACATTCTCGACAAGCTGAACGATGGGCGCCTGTATACCAAGTACCTCACAGGCCAGATCGAAGCGGACTTTCTCGATGCCGATGATCAGCCCGACATCGCGACCAGCGACCGCCAGCGCGTCCAGGAAGACGATCCTCGCTATATCCAGCTCATCGCTTTCTTGAAATCACGGCTGGCACAGGTCGAGAAGCGCTGGAGCGAATGGCGCCGCAAGCATGAGGTCGAGAAAGCCAAGGAGACCTCGCCCAAACTGGCTGAGTGGCTCGATGGACTCAACCCTGGCCTCAAGAAGAGCGCCGAAACGCTCATCTCCAAACTCAGCGCCCTGCCGGTCGACGACGAGGAAGACCGGAAAGTTCTTTATCGTCACGGCATCCTGGCTTTCGAGCGGATGCAATTGCGTGGCTCGACGGAGGAGCTGGCTCGGCATGTCGACAGCGTCGAGAAGCTCCTGACCATACTTGCCGATCGTGACTCTCTGGAGGCCTCATTGTATCGGGACATCGTCAAGTCGAGACTCGAGGCGATTAGCGAATTCCAGAGTCTGGTCGATGAGGACGCCAAGGAAAAGGTGCTCCAGAAATATCTGTTCGACCATCTCTGGCTGCTGGATCCAGGTTGGGAGCGCGCTACGGACAGCCCCATCATGGAGTCTCGCCTGATCGAGGAAGGGATCTTCACCGACGATATGACCAAGAAGGAAGAGCTTGGTCGGGTCGACATCGCCTATCGAACGAACGCGGGCAAGCACATCATCGTCGAGCTCAAGAAGACTGGCCGGAAGATGAAGCTGCTGGAGTTGCAGGAGCAAGGGCAGACTTACGTCGATAAGCTCCGCAAGATCCTCGCGCAGATGGGCAGAACCTCCCCCGATATCGAAGTGGTGTTCGTCTTGGGCAAAACCGTGGATGAAGAGATCTCGAACCCGGAGCGGCTGAAGTCATCGATGGCCGCTATCTCACCTGGTAGCCGAATCAGGCATTACGACGAGCTGATCCAGGGGGCTCAGGAGGCTTATTCCGCGTACATCGAGAAAACCAAGAAGCTCGACAAGCTGGAAGATATCGTCAACGGGATTTGAGGCATGACCATGGATGACCGCAAGAACGAACGAGCTCCCCAAGCCTGGATCGTCGTCAATCGAGAGCCGGAGCGTGATGCACGCCTGAAGGACAAAGGCATCCGCCTGAAGGGCCGACATAAAGCTCTGCGCGAAGGTGCCTGGGTATTGGTGCTGGCTACGGACGGGCGTATCCAGCGCATTGGCCAGGTGCTGCGCATCCGCATCGACGTGGACAGCACTGCGCTCTACTTCGACAAGGCGCGAACTATCGAACAGCAGGTATCCATCGGCGCGACAGGCCTGGTGCCGCCGAGTACAGGCAGTATCGTGCCCGTGCCCTGGACCGAGTTCGCCGAAGCCATTCCGCGCGCCCTTAGCATCACGCTGGCGGATGTGCCCACGATTGAGGACGAGGCCTACATCCGGGAGCTGTTGCAGCTGGCGATCATGGACGATCTGCTCGGCCCGGCCGGTGGCCCCGAGGAGCTCATCGTCGACATGAGCGTCCGCGACCGTTACCTGGTGGGCAAGCTGGCACCGATGGAGAACGCCGAGCGTGGTGAGGATCTCCCGCCAGCCGAGCGCAAGGACGAAGAACAGCCCGATGACCTCGTACCGAAAGGGCTGAAGCCCGGGCTCGAGCCGGAAAAGGTTTCCGATGGTGCCGAAAGCGAGTCTGGCGAGGAGCTGGATCTCACCTCCAACCAATCGCTAGTGCCCTCCAGCATGGGCTTCACCTTCTGCGTCGATGGTCGGGCCGAAACTCTGGATGTCGCCGTCGCCTGGGGGCGTTACGAGCGGATCGAGTCGGACGACCCTGCCCATGCCCGCGTGCACAAGAAGACCGGCAAGGTGATCAAGGCCAAGGTCTGGAAGCGGATTCCCTCCTTCAAGCGCGTGTCGCTGGCGCTGACCGATGGCGTCATCGCGCCGGTCGAGCTGGACGACGCGCATCCCGAGATTCGCTTGCAGGGCGCGGTGCGGCCGCTCAACGAAAAAGGCGAGCGCCTGATCACCCTGTTCATCGTCAACGGCCAGAAGGAGCCGAAGGAGAGCCGCGACGCGGCCTGGGTGTTCCAACCGGAGATCGTCGTTCGGGCGAGCGAAGAGAGTCCATCCAAGGCGATCTTCTGCCGCCGACCGGCATTCGAGGTGGAGGGCAGCGATCTGGACGACCCGGATCTGCGTGAGCGCCTCGCACTGGAGATGATCTACCGCGAGCGGGTCGAGTTCGCCGTGGGGCATGGCGTATCCGTGCATGCCGTCACGGAAGATGACGCTACCCGTGCGACCGAGCTGCGTACCGTGGTGATGCCGCAATACGAGGTGCCCTTCACCGAGACACCTGGCGGCGAAGCCGAGGACCGCCAGGCGATGCGCCAGATGCTTACCGACGGCTCGCTGGACATGCTGCGCCTGGCGAAGATGTCCCAGGAGGAGCTGGTCGCCACGCTCAGCGTACTGACAGACGACTATGCGGCTTGGATCGAAGAGCAGCGCGCACGCATCGGAAGCGAAGTCGCGGAGTATGCCCCGCAGGCGGAAGAAGCGATGGATCGGTGCAAGGCGATCATGCTGCGGCTGCAAGAGGGCGTTCGCCTGCTGGCCGAGAGCTCCGAGGCACTGGCCGCTTTCCAATTCGCCAACCACGCCATGGGACTCCAGCGAATCCACAGCAGATACGCCCTGGAGCGCCGCCGCGGCAAGCGCATCGAGGTCGCGGAGCTCGCAAAGGACGCCAGGAACTACTCGTGGCGCCCGTTCCAGCTGGCCTTCCTGCTCCTTTCCATCCCCGGACTCACCGATCCCCGGCATGCCGATCGGATCAAGCCACTCCAGGCGCACGCTGACCTGCTGTGGTTCCCGACCGGTGGTGGCAAGACCGAGGCCTATCTCGGCGTCGCGGCCTTCACCATGGCGATCCGTCGCCTGCAAGGGAATCTGGGCGGTTACGACGCATCGCGCGGTCTGGCGGTGATCATGCGCTACACCCTGCGTCTGCTCACCTTGCAGCAGTTCCAGCGCGCCACAGCGCTGATCTGCGCGATGGAGCACATCCGCCGGACCGCACTCGCCAAGGGCGACAAGTCTCTGGGCGAGGTGCCTTTCACCATCGGGCTCTGGGTCGGCAACAAGGTGGCGCCAGGTAAGACCGATGACAGCCATGCGTTCGTGGAAGCCATCCGTGCCGAGAGATACACCGCCGGAATGACTTCACCGGCGCAACTGACGAGCTGTCCATGGTGCGGCTCCGAAATCGCTCCCGGTCGGGATATCGATGTCGACAGGGCGGTCAAGCGCACAGTGATCTACTGCGGCGACAAGCAAGGGAAGTGCGACTTCTCGCGTGGGCGCTCGAGCAAACTGGCGCATCCTGGTCTGCCAGTCATGGTGGTCGATGAGGAGATGTACCATCGCCCACCGTCGATGATGATCGCCACCGTGGACAAGTTCGCGATGATGGCTTGGCGTGGGGATGTGCGGAACCTGCTCGGTCATGTATCCAGGGAGTGCTCGCGGCACGGACTGCTGTGGCCTGATGCCGAATGCAATACCGGCCACAAGGCTGCGAAGGGGCATCCCGCCGCGACGGTCAGGGCGGTTTTACCGGTACGGCCACCGGATCTGATCATCCAGGACGAGTTCCACCTGATCAGCGGTCCGCTCGGCACCATGGTCGGCCTTTACGAAAGCGCGGTCGATGAGCTGTGCAGCTGGACGCTGGACGGGCAGTCCATCCGGCCGAAGGTGGTCGCTTCGACGGCGACCGTGCGCAGAGCCCACCAGCAGGTGAGCAACGTATTCATGCGCCAGGTCGCGGTCTTCCCACCCCATGGCCTAGATGTGGAGGACAACTTCTTCTCGGTGCAACGTTCGATCGATAAGCGCTCGGGTCGCCGCTATCTGGGGATTTGCGCCCCCGGCAGCTCTCGCCCCGCCATGCTGATTCGCGTGTACACCGCAGCGATGACCGCCGCTCAGGCGCTGTTCGAGCGCTTCGGCAGTCTGGCCGACCCCTACATGACGATGGTCGGCTACTTCAATTCGTTGCGCGAGCTCGGCGGCATGAAGCGCCTGGCCGAGGACGACGTGCAGACTCGTGCTTACCGCGTGCAGATGAGCCTGGTCGAGCGGCCGGGTCTGGCGCAGCGCAGCATCATGAACATCCGTGAGCTGACTTCGCGCGTTTCCAACCAGGACATTCCCAAGTACCTCGATCAGCTCGAGGTGAAGTTCGAGCCCGAGTGGGATGCGAGCCTGGGCAAATACCTGTGCCGTTGGGACGAGAAGGACAAGGGCAAGCCACGCCCCATCGACATCGTGTTGGCCACCAACATGCTCTCTGTCGGTGTCGACGTGAATCGACTCGGCATCATGGCCGTCAATGGCCAGCCGAAGGGCACCGCAGAGTACATCCAGGCGACCAGTCGTGTCGGCCGTCAGTCTCCCGGTCTGGTCTGCACCGTACTGACCTGGGCCAAGCCGCGCGATCTCTCCCATTACGAGACGTTCGAGCATTACCACGCGACTTTCTACAAACACGTCGAAGCCCAGTCGGTCACGCCGTTCTCGCCCAGAGCGCTGGACCGGGGCCTCACTGGAGCGATGCTGTCGTTGATGCGCGGCAAGTACGACGATTTCGCTCCGAACGTTGGCGCCGAGAACCTGCAAAAGGCCGATCAGCTGGAAATGCAGCAGGTTCAGCAGGTACTGAAAATGCGTGGCGGCAACGTGGCGGATTCGAAATCGGAACAGCTGATCGGAAGCATGCTGAAGCAGCGCGCCGATGAGTGGGTGAAAGCCGTGATGCAAGGCAATCGACTGCTCGCTTACGAGAAGCGAGGCCAGGGCATGGATCTTACGGCCCCGTTGATCAAAACCCCTGGCGTGAAGCCTTGGGACAATTGGACGGTGCCGATGTCGATGCGAGAGGTAGAGCCAGGCGTCAACCTGGTGATGAACTCTTCGAAATTCCAGGATGAACCGGCGTGGAAAGCTCGGCCCGCCGTGAGCGATAAGGACGAATGAACATGACGAACGAAAAGACAGTCGTCGGCTCGGTACGACCCAGCCAGTTGTTGTGGACCTATGGACCTGGCGCCCTCGTCGATCTGCCGAACCTGTCGGTGATCACCTCGGGCATCGATATCTGGCAGAAGGAGCGCTGTGCGGTCATCACCGAAGCACGCCTGCTGGCTGCGGTGCAGCAGAGGCTGGGGGCGCAGGTCGAATCGCTTCGCATGGCACCGTTCAGCAAGAGCGAGACCTCCGACCGGCTCTCCGCCGAAGCCAGAGTCGGCGTACCGGTTCGCCCCTTCCCGCGCTGGCTGCGCTGCGTGAAGTGCGGGCTGCTGGCACCTTACGACAATGGTCTGTTCGAGCTGAAAGAGAACCCCTATCGCCCAGAGTCGACTCGTTTCGTGCACGCTGGTTGCCGAGGTTCGGACGGTAAACTTCCACCCAAAGATGCTGACGCGGTCCCCGCTCGTATGCTGCTGGCCTGCCGGAACGGACATCTGGACGACTTCCCCTGGCACTGGTTCGTGCATAGCGGTCCCAGCACTTGCAGGGGAACCCTGCGCTTCTTCGAGAGCGGCGCTTCCCTCCAGACGGAAAATCTGTGGGTCAGGTGTGACAAATGCGAAGCAGCAAAGAGCCTGGCACAGGCCTTCGGCAAGGCGGGCAAGGAAAATCTGCCTGGTTGCCGGGGCAGACACCCGCATCTTGATCGCTTCGACCATGAGTGCGACGAGGATGCACGAGCCGTTCTGCTGGGCGCGACGAACAGCTGGTTCCCGGTATCCATATCCGCTCTCGCCATACCACGACCGAATGCATCGCCATTGCAGCAGATCATCATCGACCACTGGGATGACTTCGCCGATGTCGAGGATGTCGGTGAGCTGAAGGGGACCATCAAGGCCCTCACGAAGCGCGGCGAGGCCGCCGGCCTCGACGCTCACACCCCAGAGGTCGTCTGGGCGGCGATCGAAGCTCATCGCTCAGGGGCTGACGCTGAAGACGAGGACGAACCGGATATCAAGGGGCCGGAGTGGCGGGTGCTGACCGACCCGACTCCGGTGAACGACTATCCCAACTTTCTCTCCGAAGAAACGGCCCCTCCGGCGTCCTTCCAGTCCGTCATCGCGCGCGTGCTGCTCCTGAAACGCCTGCGCGAAGTGAATGCGCTACTGGGCTTCACGCGCGTGGAGTCTCCCGACGAGATCGGCGCTGCTGGCTCGGGTCCGGTTTCGGCCCCCCTGTCGTCATCCAGGCCGGACTGGGTACCTGCCAACCAGGTTCATGGCGAAGGCATCTTCATCCAGTTCGACGAGGCTGTGATCGCCGCATGGGAGCAGAACCCTGCCGTGCAACAGGCCGACGCTCGCTTGCGAGGCGGGCATAAAGGGTGGCGGAACCGGCGTGATCTCAGCCCTGCCGAAGCTGGTTATCCGGGGGCGCGCTATGTGCTGTTGCACACCTTGGCGCACCTACTGATCCGCGAGCTGGCACTCGAGTGCGGGTACAACGCAGCGAGCATTCGCGAGCGGATCTATGCGAGCGTGAATGAAGACGGCAATCAGGCCGGCTTCATCATCTACACCGCCGCAGCCGACTCCGACGGCACCTTGGGGGGGCTGGTGGAGCTGGGTAAACCGGAGAATCTGGAGCGACTGTTCACGCAGGCACTGCGCCGGGCACGGATCTGCTCCTCCGATCCACTCTGCGCCGAGCACGATCCACAGAAGGATCAGAGCCTGCACGCAGCAGCTTGCCATGCCTGTTCTTTCGTCGCGGAAACCTCATGCGAGACCAGCAACCGATACCTCGATCGAGCGATGGTCGTACCCACGGTACAGAACGCGGCGACAGCTTTCTTCCAGGACGCTTGAGATGCAGGAACTACTGAAGGCGATCTCTGCGCTGGTATCGATCGTCTCCGCTGACCGGGTCGCTGCTCTGGCGGCTCGGATCAGCAACCTTGACGCTTCGAAAGGTGGAAGCCTGAGTGCCAACGTCCAGTCTGCGCAGGCGAGCGGTTCGCTCAAGGTGCTGATCGAAGCTTGGAAAGTATCCACCGTCGATGGTCGAACGCTGGCGGCCATGCTTCTGGCTGCCAGCGATGCCTATCGCCTGGCCGAAAGCAGCCAACAGATTGAGCTGGTATGGACAGGTCCGACCACCGAGCAGGTTCCAGCACGAAGGACAGAGCAAGCACTGATCCAAGTGATTGATGCTGCACGGCAGCGACTATTTATCACTAGCTACGTTGCATACGAAATCGAGTCTGTTGCCAGAGCACTAAAATCTGCCGCTGAACGCAATGTACAGATCGACTTCCTTGTGGAGATGTCGAACGCACAGGGAGGCAAGGTCAGCACTGACCCGATCGCCAATCTGCGCAAAATCGTACCGAATGCGAGCTTCTACGTATGGAAGAACAAGGCAACCGCTTTCGTTAATGGCAGCGTGCACGCAAAAGTCGCAGTTGCTGATCGAATGCTTTGCTTCATCACCAGCGCTAATCTAACTGGCTATGCCATGAATCAGAATATGGAGGCTGGAGTTCTCGTTTCAGGAACACCGCTGCCTGATCAAGTACATCGGCATCTCGAAGCGCTCGTTTTCGCAGGCGTAGTAAAACCAGTTGGAGTCTGACGGAGAGGCGAATGTCACGTAGCGACATAATGCGTGCGGTGAAACGCGCTCATACCAAACCAGAAATCACGGTACGCCAGATGCTGCATGCATTGGGACTTAGGTTCAGAATCCAGCGCCGTGATTTACCTGGCTCGCCCGACATCATTCTTCCTCGATTCCAAACCGCCATCTTCGTCCATGGCTGTTTCTGGCACCGGCATCCCGGCTGTCGCTATGCGACTACGCCTAAGACTCGTCAGGAATACTGGCTGCCCAAGTTCATGGCAAATGTCGAACGGGACGCTAGGAAGGAATCCCAGCTGCGAGAGCTGGGCTGGAAGGTGTTGATCATTTGGGAGTGCGAAACCCGCGATCGCGGAGGGCTGACGACTCGCCTCAGGCACGAATTCGGCCTTCCTGATCCGGTCGCTGACCCAAACCCAATTCATTGATGTGACGCACTAGGCTTTCGCCGATCACTTCGCCCAGGCGCACCGGTACGGCATTCCCGATCATCCTGCCGACGGATTTGAAGTTGATCTTCTCGGGTGGGAGAAAGACGTAGTCCTTCGGGAACGATTGCAGAATCGCCGCCTCGCGTAGGGAGATTGCCCTGTTCTGAGTCGGATGCCCGAAACGACCATTGCCGAAGCCGTAGCAAAGAGTTGTCATTGTCGGACTGGGGGTTTCCGCCTTCATACGGCCATATACGCTTGGGTAGGTTTTGCCGCTGGCCTTGCGGTGGCAATCGGCAACCAAGTGCGGCGGCCAATCTTTCCAGGTGCCACCAGGCTTGGAGTGAACGATTCTCTTTAGGTTGAGGTAAGACAGCGCTGCAGCTCTATGTAGGGGATCATCCGGGTGACATTCACCAGCTGCGATAGCAGGGAGTTTACCAATCGCCTCTTCCACGCTAACCGGCTGACCTTTATGAGTCGGCTCTATGAGCGCAATGGAACCCAGCTTCGACGCCAGCAGGACGTGCCTACGACGTTGCTGCGGCAGACCATAGTCGACGCAGTGAACACAGCCTTCCCAGATCTCGTAGCCTTGCGCTCGCAAGCCAGTGACGAAGTCGTGGTATACCTCATGCTTGGTAACGTCCGGTACGTTCTCCATCGTGACCAGATGAGGCTGCGTTTCTTCGATCAACCGGCGGAAGGCATAAAGCAGCGGCCATTTGCGGTCGTTACGGGTGTCCTTGCCCTGATTGTAGGTGGAGAAGGGCTGGCAAGGTGCGCAACCGGCGAGCAACCTGTAGCGGCCCGGGCGATACCAGGCCTGTAGCTCACCCGCGTCGAGGCTCGTAACGTCCGTGGCGACGAAAGCAGCACCGTTATTCTTGGTGTAGGCAAACTCGCACTGGCGCTCAATGTCGTAGCCAGCGAGCACGGCGATGCCAGCCGCACGCATGCCAGCCGTCAGGCCTCCAGCGCCACAGAAAAGGTCAACGGCATCAATCATGGTCAAAAATCCCCCTAGTGCGGTGCATTCTAAACTTTTGCGGGACAGAAGATCGAGGAGGAAAGAGCAACCCTCTTCGCCTGAAGTGATGATGGGGCCTTGCGGCCCCGTCATCACTTCAGTTGTTGAGCAGGTCCTCCAGCTTCGCGATCAGGAAATCCAGAGGGCTGCGGCCTTCAAGGCGCTTTTCGAAGACCTCGTTGCGGTGGTAGGCAACCCAGGTATCGAGTGCCTGACGGTTGTCCTTCTCGAAACCGGATCCCAGAATGCAGATCAACTCGGTTCCGCGAGGATTCTCAAGGTAGTGGGCCATGGCCGAGGCCAAATGCTTCAAGTACTGGTGTTCACGAGCCTCCGTTGCTGGATGCAAATGCGTGACGTTGTTGCGCTTGATCAGTTTCATGTAAGTACTCCTCAGGCTTTGAGATTGGCTTGGATCAGGTTGTCGAAGGCGCTTCCGTCACGTCGGGTCAAGTTAGGCACGTAGCGCGAGTAGACGCGGAACAGCATCTCGGTAGTCGAATGCCCCATCTGCCGAGCGATCCATTCAGGGTTCTCCCCCGCAGCCAGCCAGAGGGTCGCTGCTGTGTGACGGGTCTGATAAGGGCGCCGCTGGTGCAGTCCCAGATGGCGCAGGAGCGGGAACCAGACCCTGTTATTGATGTTGCGATACGAATAGGGCGTCCCCTCGCGAGAACAGAAAACAAACTGTCCGCTGCCCGTCTTCTTTTGCTGATCATGCAGGGCCTTGTACACCGGGCCAGACATGTCGATTTCGCGTTGAGAGCCGTCATTCTTCGTGTAGTCGAGCCGGCCACCGACCCAAGTTTCGCGGATAAGGATTTGCCGCCTCTGAAAGTCGACGAATTTCCACTGCAGACCGTCGACTTCTCCCGTGCGCATCCCGGTGAAGAAACGCACCGTGTAATAATTACGGAAGTCTTCGCGCACAGCACTGAGAACTTGCAGCACTTCGTCAAGAGTGAACGGCTCCACGTCGGTCTTAGGAACCTTTAGCGATTTGATGTTGAGATACGGTGAAGTAAACTCGAACCGGTCAGCTGCCTCGCTAAGGATCATGCGCAATGGCGTCATGATGTGGTTGATTCGTGTCGCTGACAGAGCCTGCCCCTTCAACCCAGGAACTTTGCCGAGAGCTGAGCGGAATGCCAGGATTTCTGCCTTGGTGATGGCGCTGATTCCTTGCCTGCCGAATGTTGGTAGCAAGTATTTATCGAGGGTCCGACGTACCGTCGTTGTGTGCGTGTCCCGCCACTCCACACGCTTTTCGTCGAACCAGCGTTCGGCGAAGTCCTTGAACGGTGGAGTCTTCAGTATCGCGCAGCCAGCCTGCAGTCTTGCAAATTCCTGCACCTTGCTGCTTTGCGGAAAATAAGTGGCATATTCGAAGCTTCCCAGCGTAATTTCTGCCTCTATGCGTTCAAGGATCTTCTCCAGTTTTTTCCGGTTAACAGGTGTATCAAGCAGCGTGGTCTGTTCACGGCAGCGTTTGTCCAGATAAGTAAAGTCGAAGAACAACTTCTCGTTGTCAGCGCGGGCGCGAACCTTACCCATGGCAGATACCTCCACCAGCCATCGGAACCAGCCCAGAAGCCCGCGAGAATTTCTGCATGTCTTCTTCGACGGCTTCCCAGATGAAAAGGATCTTGCGGCCGCCAAAGGGACGGAAGTAGTGAATCCCTTCGAGCAGGACCGAGTCTTTCAAGCGATTACGGATGGTGCGCGCGTCGTACTTCATGCGCGTGGCCAGCTCTTCGGTAGTCAGGTATGTGTGAGACATGGATATGCCCTCTCTGCTAAATTGAACGACAGCGGATTCTTATGAGCTACTGAACACTCATAATGATCTCCTGAAGATCAATATAGCGCTCATTTTGAGCTTTGCAAGGACAAAATGATCTTCTGAAGATCATTTTTGGAGATTAGGATGGTCAAGTGCCATTTGTCTCGCTTACTGGGCGAGCGGAAATTGAAGATCAGTGATGTAGTCAGGGACACCGGGATCAACCGCGGAACCCTTACGCGGCTGTATCACGAGACCGCGCAGAGGGTAGAGCTCAAGGACCTCGAAGCGATCTGCCAGTACCTGAACTGCCAAGTGGGAGACTTGCTAGAGTTGCAGGATGATCCGGAAGGCTGAATGTCCTCCGGACCTGGTCAAGCACGGAAATGCCAGTCGATGGAAGCCATCAACAGCAGGTAACGCAAGGCCGCGCCTGAATGCCTGTTCTGTTGCAATCCGTCTTGGAATTCCAGTGTGGCGCGAATGCCTAAATGCAGATTCTCCACATCGGTATTCTCCGGCTGGAGCAGCGCGACTGGCTTCCGGGGGATTCCAAGCGCGCGGCGCCAATATGCTTTGCTCGCTCTCGGCTTTCGCCTGTCATAAACGATCAGCTCAATCAACCGCGTAGGAATGCCTAGCGCAGTCAGCAGCCACAGATAGTCCCGTGCCTGATCCTCATCACGGTTACGGTAAAAGCGCAGAGTGCTTTCCGAGAACCAGCTTCGCTCTACAAAGTCATCTAGAACTCGATTGGCGCGATCGCCTTCGACGCCTTCCAAGAGTGTGTATAGACAGTGGGCGTAAACAGCTACTGAGTTTCGTCCCCCATGGCGCGGCGGCATCGGCACTAGCGATGGCGCATTGGTGTGTAACGAAAAACGCAGTCGGTGCTTGTTGCTATTACTAGACAAAGAGCTCTGTGCCAAATCTCGTACATAACGTGCCCGCTCAAGCATCAAGGCTCGATCCTCTGGAGAAAACTCCAGCCAATCCAGATTAACTTGCTGATTGGCTTCCTCCGCATAGGAGGCATAGGCCAGCATGGACTCGATTTGGCAAATTCGCTCTATCGCCCAGTTTTGCTCAACGAACTGCACGACTGGACGCATTACAGCTTTTCGAGTCCGCCTATGCGCTCTGAGAGGCCTGACCCGACCCATAACCTTCAGAAGGTGCTCAGCTTCCGAAGACGCCTCCACCGTAGGCAGACTCACCTGTGCAATCGACGCTACATTGTACGCGCTAAACAGCCAGGCTTTGGGGTTCCACTGCCAGGCTAGTGCCAAAATCTGCGGGAGGCAATGAACATAGTGCAGGAGCGACACCTTCGGGCTGCTATGGCCGAGCAAGGCGCTGACGATATGGGCAACACGCCGTGTTGGCCCGCCACCGGGTGGTGCTAGCCCAGCACGCAATCTTTCTAGATCCTGCAGCCACCGGCTGGTCTGCGGTAGATCATCGAAAATAAGCTTCGGTGTGACGTTGGTAGTTAAGCCGCTCAGCTTGAGCATCAGCCAGGTTGCGCATGAGTGGCGCAGATGGTGGTAATGAATGACGTCAGAACCCGTCACTGCGCGCATGCAGGCATGTAATGCCGGCATTAAAGTGCTTTCGCTTATCCACTGTGATCTCAACTCTGGGATACAGAGCAGAAACTCCGAAAATGGCTTTTTACCTTCCTCTGCCTGACGTTGCTGGCACCAGCTCATCAACAAAGTAAGCTCATCAGGCTCCAGCAGCATCAAAAGGGGCAGTCTTCTGACCGAGTTTTGTGTTTTCAGGCCGCGCAGGGCGTGAGGTCGAATGAGCAGGTCAATGGGCAAGTCAAGACGAGCAAGCTCTGGTGGAGACAGCTTTCGCATGTTTGGTTGACGCTGGTGAATGCGTTCGCTGCAATCCGCCGCTAGCAAGGGAAAATGTATATCGCATAGCCGTAGCTTCAGGGCTTCGTTACGCCGCAAGCCTAGCCGGAATCCTAAGATAAGGAATAACTTGGCCGCTGTCACCAAACGTGGTGTTCGAAGCTCCAGCCCGCAGGTATCAATAGCGCGTGAAACCGCCTGATACTGATCCTCGGAGAGGATACGTGCATCAACACTTGAGACGTCCTGGCCGATACCCAGCACCGTAAAAGGACTGATGGGAGGATAGTGGTGATGACGCTCCAGAAACGCATGGAACTCATAAATCGCCCTAGCCAGAGTCCGGCGCTTGCCATCGCTAGGCTGGGCCTCGAGCAAACTTTCATATATGTTCTCCAGTGCATCTGGCTCCAGTCTGAACACCGCCAGACCATCTAGCTGCTCCAACGCCTGCCCTAGCAACCGAACATAGCGGGCAACCGTTGACCGGCCGATACTGTTTCCATATACCGAGCCCCTAGAGAGCATGCAGCCTGTCCATTCCGTTACTAAGAGCTCAAGCTCACTGGCATCTTGGGGCGGCTCAATACGTTGTTCGGAGCGAATCTTCCGACATATCTCCAGCAACCAATCTGGCGCGTCCACCCCCTCCTCTATCTCAGTCCATCTACGAGCACTGCTTCCATAAGCATCAGCAGGGTCATCTAGTCCAGCGATCCCAAATAGCTCTCCCCATGAGGAAGGGCGCAGTGAATGGGACACGAACACTTGTCGGCAGGCAAAGTTGACCATTAGCTGGGGCAGGTGCAACTGCACCTGCATACGTAGCAGCTCCAGTAGTTCTGTCAGACTGCCGGGGAGATCTTTAACGGGCATCCCAGATGACGTCAAAAATGCGTTAACGCATCGGAGCGTGCCCCCTCTACGCTGCAGCTGCTCTTTCAATAAGCGAAGATCGTCCGCGCACCGAAACATCAACATCAGCGTCGCCGGATCCGGGAACCACTGTCTGTGCTCGGCCTCTCGCTTGCCGCGAAGCGATAAAGGAAGCCTTACCTCAGGCACACCCGCCAGCCATTCGATCCGCTCCAAGGGTACTGAAACGAGAGCATCCAGCTGAGCGATATCTAGCAACCCACCGCTATAGGCAGCGCTCATCAGCAGTAGTCCGACGCGCTGTGGAGGATGGAGCGACTCGAGATCGCGCCGGTAACCCATCTGCAAGGCCCTGAGCAACTGACGGCTGAGGCGTAATCGCTCAGCGGTGTAAATATCTGGGTTGAACGGGTTTGCGGGACGTTCAACCGCGATAGCCAGGCGCGCTAGTGGGAATCTGGGGAGGTGGTTCCGCACCCGCTGGGTAATGCTTCGCAGCATGTTACGCAACGCCTGATCAGTTCCTAATTGAGCCTCCAACTCGCGTACATGCTCGACAGTGATGTCTCGAATGGCACATGCACCCAGTAACCACTG
>Ga0157359_1000399_pt1 | contig 15596 bp, 10 predicted proteins | sample AttcapACBM3_FD_111482 | JGI IMG/M metagenome (GOLD analysis project Ga0157359, IMG submission 111482) | Fungus gardens microbial communities from leaf cutter ant in Botucatu, State of São Paulo, Brazil - Atta capiguara ACBM3 | ecosystem: Host-associated > Fungi > Mycelium > Unclassified ...
AAGACCAAGAATTATCAAAGTATTGCCCAAGTTAGATATGTCTATCATATGGATAGATATATGGGACATTCAGAGTGGAAGCAAAGCTAAGTGCCTAATTAATTGCTGCTTTAACGTCAGCAAGTATATTGCTACAGTTAGAGGTGCTAATATGAACCTGGACATATCCCAATGTAAGAATTGCTGGAAGTGGGGTCATACGACTTTTTCTTGCAGAATCCAAGGTTCCAAGTGCATCAAGTGTAATGGCCCCCACAAATCCAAAAACCACTGTAAATTTGGATAGTGTTGTAAGGTGAATGAGAAGATGAACCCTTCTTGTCTCAAGATAAAGAAAGACGAACCATACCTGTACTCTTTCAAGTGCTCTAATTGTTGGGGGGACTACCAAGCCGACTCCAACCAATGCCCCTTCTGGAGACACTGATTCAACAGAGAATGGCAACAAAAGAAATACGCTGAGATCCATGAAAACAGAATCAAGTCAATTCACTCTATGGAGAGCAGTGAACAGAAAATATGATTCTGAAAAACCTCAAGATTTTTTTAAAACATTTGCAAGAACCATCTCATTGTCAATACTATTCTCGAGACTCAGTCACACTTCGACATAGTCCTTATCCAAGAACCCCCTTGGTCTGTCATTTGTAAAGTCCCCAGCATATTGAATAGTGAAGGTGAAGACTTCATAGGAAATGTTCATCACCCCAATTGGCTGCTTTTCACTAGTACCCCCACAAACAGATCAACTTCTCCCAGAGTTACAGCATATATTAATATTCATCTCTCATCTCTTCATTTTTCTTTACGATTTGACATTATCAACCACACAGACATTCTCCTCATGTCATTTATTAATGACCACGTACATTATTTCATCATTAACATTTATTTGGATTCATCCCACTTGACCTTAAAGTATCTTAAGGATACTGAGGTCAATATCGATAATGTCCTTGTTATGACAGGGGAATTCAACATTAGGGATTGCTTATGAGACACTTCTTTCCCCCATCATTCATCTATCAGTGACGACCTTTTGATTATTGCAGACTCTTTTAATTTAGCTCTTTCATCTCCTACTAACCCATGTCTCACTAGGTATTCCAATACAGCAAGAGAATCAAACTCAACCATTGACCTTATGTTTCTTCGATATGGATCAAACAACATCAACCAGCATTCTGTCCATCCAGATTGGCATCTTACTTCTGACTATGCACCTCTCTCCATCACCATATCCATTGTTGATGAAGTCATTAATACCTTAAAATTATCAATTTAACAAAATAGCAAACAAGAAATTGCATTTGTTGAAGAGGTCATTTCAATCTTCAAAAACCTAGATATAGATATGTCCAACATCACTGACAAGGAGTGTCTTGAAAACATGGTCAACAATCTTGATTCGCTAGTTAACCGAGCATAGAACAAAAATGCAAAACAAACAAGAATTATGAAACACTCCAAACAGTGGTAGATAGAAGAGTGTAGCAGATCCCTCAATGATTACAGGATGTCAAGAAGTCTGGATAACTGGAAGAAATTCAAGAAAGTCGTTAAGAACATCAAGAAGTCCTTTTTCGACACAAAGATCTAAGAAGTTGCAAACAAGAGTCATGGTCCATGGGAATTGATGAACTGGATCAACAAATGAAAGCTACCTGCCATCGAGGTTATCAAGTATAAAGACCAACCGTGTCTTACACCAGAAAGCTTATGGGGAGCCCTTTATACCACATTTAACACTACTCTCCATTGTTAAGTCGATATCAATGTCCTTAATAAAATAGGATCCAAAACAACCGCTGCTTGGGTCCCATTCTCAAAAGAAGAGTTCAGACAAGCATTAATCAAGTGTAATAACTCTTCAGCACCTGGTCCTGACAAGCTTATATGGTGACACTTCAAAACTATTCTCAAGCAGAATATATGCCTATCCCGTATCATTAACATTACTGATGCATGCATTGACTTAGGACACTGGCCTAGTCACTTCAAGCATTTCTCCATGGTGATTATATCCAAGCCAAATAAGCCAGCATATGATCACCCCAAATCCTTTCACCCCATTGTCCTCTTCAACACTATCAGCAAACTTATCGAGAAGGTCATTACCAAAAGACTCCAATTCCACGTTGTAAGAAATAACTTCATTCACTCTAGTCAATTAGGTGGCCTTAAGTTCAAGTCTACCATAGATGCTGGAATTGCCCTCATCCATATAATTCAATCAGGCTAGGTCAAGAACAAGACTACAAGCATCCTAGCATTTGACATCGCTCAGTTTTTCCCATCTCTCAACCATTGCCTTCTCACCCTCATCCTCAAGAAAGCAGGCCTCAATCCCAAAGTCACCTCATTCTTTGCAGACTTCCTGGTCAGAAGAAAAACCAATTATATGTGGAATAACTTTTCCTTTCCAACGTATGAAGTAAATGTGGGAGTTGGCCAAGGGTCCGCTCTCTCTCCTATTTTGTCTGCCCTTTATCTCTCCTCACTTTTATATATCTTAGAAAAGCACTTAAAAAACCTAAACATTCCTGTCTCTCTCATTTCTTTTGTTGGTGACAGTCTTATTATCTCTTAGAACAAGTCAATTGACATTTTGAACTCACAACTTTTTTGGAGTTATAATATATTATCCAGACTTCTCATTAAGTTTGGACTTAACATCAAGCATTTGAAAACTGAAACATTCCATTTTAACAGATCCCATGGAATGTTCAATCCTCCTCCTCTCGACCTCTCATCAATCTGAGGACCAATTCTTCACCCTAAAAGCTCATGGAAGTACCTGGGATTCATATTCAACTGAAAGCTCATGTTCCATCAGCACATCAACTTCTATTCAAACAAAGCCATCTCTACAGTCAAATACATGAAACTCCTTGGGAATTCATCATGAGGAATCAACCCGATCCAAAAACATCTCCTATACAGATGCTGCATTCTACCTATTGCACTATATGGGTTTCAGCTATAGTTCTATAACAAAGCCCCTCTATTGTACCCCATGAAAATCCTCAGAAAAATGCAGAGAAGAGTTGCCATCTGGATACTGGGAGCCTTCAGAACATCACCTATAGACAGTCTCAAAGCTATTGCTGGCCTTATTCCTATTAAGTTCCATCTTCAAAAACTTACAAGTAGATTTCAACTTTGCTCTGCTGCTCTTCTGGAGAATCACCTCATCAAAACCCTCATGGACGAACCCCTCAATATGCACAACAAGCCTTCTTCCCTCTCTATCAATACGCTCACTGAGTATCAGAAAAACACTATCAAAGGACACCTCATCGACTTAAATAATAAACTGTTTGGAGTTTTCCCTTTATTTTCCCCTCTCAATCCGGAATTTAACCTGGGTTTTAGAATAGTAGACATTTTTCCTGACCAAGTTTCTTTTAATTTAGCCAATAAAGTGAAAAGCGACAAATCACACTTTCAACAACTTGACGATATGATGCTTCATTCATCATCTTCACCTCACACAGCAATCGTTGTAACTGATGCTAGTGTCAAGAATGACATTGCCACATCGGTCTCACACATTCACATACATGACCACCCTTTGATCAAGACAGTTCACTACACGGCCTTTGTCACCAGCACAGAAGCGGAACTCTTTGCCATGAGATGCAGTATTAGTCAGGCATGCAGCAAAGAAAACATTTCCAAAATCATCGTCATTACCGACTCCATCCATGTGGCTAAAAAGATATTTAATAATAAAACCTATCCATATCAAATTTATATGATAGCCATCCTTAGCAAATTTCGGCAATTTTTTACTACAGGCCAAGGAAATTCTATCAAATTTTGGGAATGCCCTAGCTGACTCAAGTGGAGACTTCATAGATCTGTCAACAAAGATTTGAAATCATTCAATCCCTAGCCCATACTTCTGAGTAAAGTATCCTGGGACTATTGCAAAAAATTTGATAGCAATAACATCACCAATCTGTGGAAAATGACATTCCAAGCATCAGATGGAAAAGGTAGACACTTCCTTAATCTCATTGATCACAACTTCAAAGACATTGAACTGTCTTATATCAAAGGGAGCCCATGGCTCCAATCCTTTGGTCATTCTAACTCACTATGCGCTTGAGCTACAAGAGCCATTACAAACCATGCCCTGATAGGTGAATATTGTTTACAGTTTTTCCTTAATGAAGATTTCAAATATCCTTGCAGGTTCTACCCTATTGAGACAAGAAGACATATACTTCATGAATGTATGAGACACAATAGGTATTGGAACCCTAGAAGAGATTCACTCAGTCACTTTGTCATGTTTTTGAGTGCTAATCCAAAAGCTTTCACTTTCACAGACAATGTCATCTCTGTCACCCCAAGTTGATCTTGGAGCGACTTTTATTTATCATTTTTCTCTTATTTCTCCCTTTTCTTTTCTTTTCTCATAGTTCTTGTGATTAGTTCTTTTTTTCTCTTCTTTCTTTCTCTTTTCCTCCTCAGTTTCCTCTTCTACATGTTGTCTGCATCTTCTGTATGTAGTTACGAAGTAGCTACCATGGTCTGCCACCACATGCTATGTAATAAATTGTTGATTTAAAAAAAAAAAGAAAAAAAGACTGTGGTCACATGACACATTATATAACATGATGTCATAAGCATAGAATCTGAGAGAATGGGCTAGAAGAATAACAACAAGATATATTGATGGCTAATATATAGACATTAAGATTTATTGTTAGCACAGACCATGTACTTGTAGTATATATAGAGTAGGAATGCATCAGAAACTCCTTGTTAATTTCATTATAAGACTACTTAGTATGCTATTAATCATTTTGGTTAGTGATTACCACAACAATTTACTATTGTCATTAATTGTATCAAATCTTATAAATTCAGAAAACTTCATTACAAAATCTATACTGACAGTTTTCCATCAAGTACTGGATATTCATAGTAGATGTAGCTCTTTCAATAATAAATGCTGGATGGGCTTAATATATAAACAGAAGTTACAAATGCTAACATACTGGTTGATATATCTCAATATTTACAGTCACTAATAGTTTTAGAATACCAGTTGCTACTCTAAAATTGTAGTAAAGTACAATGATGTAATAACAGAGATCTAGAGTGTAGATCTTGCCATAAAATAAAAGTAGACCATTGTTTTCAGACTATTCTGTGAAGTATACAGATTTTGTAGATAAGCAGTAAAGCTCTTTTACTGCCTTTACAACTGGTTTCTTTTGCTATTCTAAATAATTGCTATGGTAGACTTCTGCAAGTAAATTTTGCTCTTCCTTCTTTACAGTAATATTTTTAGCATCCAAACAGTGAGAAACTCTAGCTTGAGTAGCACCATGTTCTTATTGTTGTATGATTTAATATCATAATCTGATTATCAGAATAGTGCATCATACTTGCTCATAGACTTTTCCAGTCAGTGGTGCATTATAAAGTCAAACCATACCAAGTAAAGTAACCATCATGCTTGTCTGTAGTTGAGATTCTTGGTAGTTATGAAGTATTCCAAGTTCTTATAATCAGTCTAAATCTTTATTAGAGTTTTTACATCTTTCAGAAAGTGGTGCTACTCTTTTAAGACTCAGATAATAGCTAACATTTTCTTGTTATGTATTTTGTAAATTTGTTCTACTAAGGATAGTACTTTGCTGAAATATACAACTGAATGATATTTACCATCATTTATAGTTATCTGGAAGAGGACTACTCCTGTAGCAAAGTTTGAGCTATTAGCCTCAATATAAAATAGGGTAGAGGTATTTATAGAGGTAAAGATGGAAACAGAAGTAACAGCCATTTTAAAAAAAATTAAAAGTGCACTGTTGCTTAGGCTCATAGGAGGCATAATATGTAAGTTGAGGCCAAGGTTATTCTGGATAGTCTGTATCTCTGTCAGTTTTGATATGTTCTCATACTTGTTAAGCTTTATATATTTTTTTTGAACTTTTACCTCTTAAGTGTAGACCATACTTAACATTAAACCCAAATACTGTTGGTGCTAGTGATATTAAAGAGAGAATAGGCAATATCTGAGAAGCTACAGATAAATCTCTAGTAAAAGTTAGCAAACTTAAGAAAAGCCTGTATGTTTATTTTCAGAGTATAAATACAACCAGTATTTGGCTAGAACTTCTATAACCCTACATACTACTTTACAATAATTTTTTAATGTCTGAGTAAATATGAGAATGTTGTCTAAATACACAGTTATAATTTCTCTGCAAGAAAGTTTCTGAAAATATCATTCATTATAGTCTGGAATGTGGTAGGACTATTAGTTATGCTAAAGAACATCACCAAGAGTTTAAATAGGTTTATAGTTAGTACAAAATACAGTCTTCTACTCATTGCCTAACTTGATCTGTATATTATTGAAACTTCAGTAGATATTTAGTTTAGTAAAATACTTAATACTGCAAAGTTGCAAAACAAGTTTAGAGATGAAAGAAAAAAGATACTTGTTTTTGACCATTATAGAGTTGAGTATTCTATAATCTTGTACTAGCTAGAGTAAGCTATCTTTTTTCTTAATTAAGAACACTGATGTGGCCATAAGAGATTTCAAAGGATATATTCTATCTGTATGGATATTTTCAGTAAGAAAAGTACCTAGCTTTTTTTGCTCTGCAAGTAAAAGAGAGTACACTTTTAATGACTTGGATTCAGCTCTTAAGGTCAGCTTAATAACATGGTTCTAGTAGCAATGCTTAGAGAGAATATTAGAGTTGTTTTTAGCAAAGACCAATTTAAACTTCTAGATATGGGAAAAGTGTCTGATTTGTTTTTTCCAGAGTTTATACTTGTTTGTGGGCTATAAAAAACCTCTAGAAAGAAGTAGTTGTCATATGGAGGTTGTTGTGGCAACCACTAGTCACAAAGACTAATAGTATTACTAAGGTGAACTAAATATAAAGTATCTCATAGGAATTACAAAAGAACTTGACAAGGAGTTTCTGATGAATTGCTATCTTATTTATACTATACATTTATGGTCTGTGCTAATGATAAATAGTCCTACTCTAACATACACATGTTGTTCATGAGTCTACCACACTATTACCACAAGGCAAACATGTTCACTAATATCATTGTTCTAGTCTCTTATACTTTATTCCAGACTTATAATATTATGTCATGTGATGCATCATGTGACTACAGTCATATGTATTTTCATTGTCCAAGAAAAGAAAAAGAAAAAGAAAAAAAGAAAAATTAAATCAAGAAAAATATTAGTGTCCAAGTATACTATAACAGAGGTTTAGAGTAGAATGTTCAGAGATTAGCTGGACTATGAAAATACAGTCACCTGATCCCATCATATATCTTGTAGAGATGTTAAAAGGAAGTTATTTATTTTTAGAGTTATCTACAAGAGTAGGAATAGAGCCTAAGTGGTATATATTTAGTATACAAATTCTTAACTTCATAGTCTTTCTTGCTTCTTAGTATTCTGAATAGTGGGTAGAGCAGTGAGTCATGAACATCTCACTCTTCTGCTAGTTCACCTTTAGATTGTATTGTTTAGACTAGATGAATTTAAGGATAGAGTCTTGTCTCTTTAGACTAGAGGTTACAAGTAATATCCACTTAGAATGTGTCTGATAATATAGAGCTATATCCATTAATTTGAATATCTGGCCAGCTTTGCTAGGCATCCTATCAATGTTGTAAACTAGTACAGTTTTAGAAAGTTTGTATATATTCAAGTAATGTTTCTCTACAAAGTCTTTTCAATAAAGATCCTATAGTACTGGAGTTTACTAAGATGCATATAGTGAAGAATTCAAAGATGTCAGTGGTCTTTAAAGAGATAGACAAGTATAAGAAAGTCTTACAAGCATTGAGAGCACTGTTAGTGAATTAAAGAGGAAGCTTTTTTCCCATCTAAGCTGATAGAGAGATGGAATAGTAGTAGTACAAGATGAAGAGTTAGATGTGTTTGAGAAATTACTATTCTCCTTGTATTCTTCTATAGGTAGTATAATGAACCTATTATTTAGCAGCTGGGGTGTATATATTACTGGTTATTTTATGCAAAATTCTGATAATTACTTAATTTACTATCTAGCTCCTCTTGTTCTATAAGCTTTAATTTTTGTACTATTTCAACATTCTTCAATATATTTAAGTCTTCTATTAATTACTCTCTTTGCTTAATGGCTAGCTGCTAAATATTCAGTCTTGCTAAGCAATTGTAGACTATATGGTTCAAATTCTCATAGTGGTAACATTCTTCAATAGGAGTGAGATAGGGTTTGTAGGCTATATTTATATCTATAGGAACACTTGGGAAAAGAGCTGTCAGTGTTTGACATAGAGCAATGATATGGTAGGAGACAGCTGTCTAAGAATAAAAAGAACTAAAGAATTTTATGGTGATTATAGATTGAAAGAGATTACTGAAGTTGACTGGAATACTTTATTTACTTGGGAAACTTGATCTATGTATTAAGCAGTATTTATATAGATCATTATTGTACTAGGTAAAAGAGTCTATGTTATCTGGTCTTTCTACTAGTAGGGTTACAATTTGATTCTAAATTGCTGATTGGAGCATGTGGTAGAACTTAACAACTATGGTACATGAGTTTGTATAGTCAGCTTCTAATATAAGAGACTAAAACTCATCTAAGTAGTTGGTTCTCTTCAGCTTATTAAGGACTTCTACAATGGTGTTAATAGGAAAGAATGTTTCTAGAAAAGTTACTCAAACTTGGGTTAAATGGTGATGGGAAAAGTATCTGTGGTAGACTTCTTACAGAAGATTTCTTCTGGTTATTTAGTAGCATAGCTACTTCTAAAGAAGGATAGTATTCAAAGAATTTTGTCTTGATTAGAAGCAAACTGTTCAGTGGATAAATAGATGTATAGAAAGTAAGAGCTCAAGAAGGCTTTTCTAGTCTATTGATTACTGCTAAAGTCTAGCAGGAGAAGTATATAGTATTCAGAGTATTGAGAGGAATTTTGAGGTGTGGAAGTATCAGTGGGTAAAAAGGGTCTTGTAATAGAGGAAGAGAAAATACTCATAGATATAAGAATAGGGTTAGGATTAAAAATGTGCAAATCTCAGAGTTAGTTCATGAGACTAGCTAGTATAGTGTTAGTATTGTGTTTTGAAGTATGCTAATGCTTGGCTACTTCTTATAAATGATGTTGTAAGAGCCCTAGAGCCATATCTATGTTGGTGGAGATTATGAAGTAGTTACTAAAAGCAAGCACCTATTAAGAGGTGAGAAAAGGTAAAGAAAGTAAAGAAGATTGAGATATGAGAATGAATAGTTCTCAACTACCAGACCAGTTGATGCTTTGAGGTACTAAAGAGAAGATTTTGTCTTGTTAAGACAACTAGACAAAGACCATAGTAATTTACCAGAGATTATAACTTCAAGGAGATCTTAAGTATATTTTAATATATGAAATAATAGAGCATACCTTTAAAGAGATTCTAAGAGAACAGAACAGAGTTTTTTAAAAGCAGTAGCTATCATAAGTATCTCTACAGTTTATACTAATTAAGTGGAATAGTTATAATATAAGCAGAGAATTATGGGGACTAGGTGGCCAGGAACCTTAGAAATGTTTGAAAGGTTGCTTAGATAGAAGATGATAGAATGCTGATAGGATTGGTGGTAGCAAGTGTGACTCAGGATAGCAGTATCATGGGTATTTATTAGAATTCTTGTTGGTCATTGAATACTATGGGCTTTGTATGGGATTTAATTTGGATAACAAATACTATAAACTTTCAGGATGGCCTAAAGCTTATTGTACAAAAGTATTGGGTCTCTTTACAGAACTGAATGGACAGTGTATATCAATTTTAGAAAGCAGATAGTAAATAAGTAGATACCAGCTTAGTTAATGATCTCAAAAAGTTCTAGATATTTTTTCAACAGCTTTTTTGAGGGTTGTAAAATACAGAAGAATTAAGCTTTAACAAATACTTGTTGTCCTCAAAAGTTCTGGACTAGAAGTTTAGATTTATTAGTTGACTGTTAATACTATTGTTACACAGTGGATATTTCTATCTTTAGAATATTTTAAAGGTTATTGAGGTCTACAGTAAAGTTTAAAGTTATAGACATAGAAAAAAGCAATGTTATGTTCTGAATATATATATTAATACTTAAATAGTAGCATTTATTTGCAAAAAAAAGAGATACTAGTAGTAGCACTTAGTGTATTGTTGTAAGTAAACTTTGTAAGTAGGAGATGGCCTGACTAATTATCTTGTTATCAGTTGCAGTAAACATAGAGATATTATTCCAACATCTAATTGGTACATTTTATCTAGCTATTCTTTTCTAGATAGTATTTAGAGATAAAATAATGATGGTATTTAATATTAAAATGAATATAGCTTATTTGGAGAGTTAATAGTAACCAGAATCATATTAAGACTAGATAGGAGAGAAATTTTTATAATAAAGTCTATAAATATTGAGTTTTACAGACACTCAGGGATTAAAAGTTGCTTGAGAGATCCATAGGACTTATAGTATTGTAGTTTGGACCTCATTTGCTTTCTGACTTCTAAATTAGACTTTAATATATCTAGGTGTACTTCTACATCTGTAATTGTTTGTACACAGATCAGCCTCTTGTATTTCATTTTCTAGTAACTCATCACTTAGACTTCTGGTTGTCTTATATTCTAGAAACTATCTCTATAATATCTCCTTAGTTATTTCCTATACTACTACTGTTTTAGTCATAGTTTTGACTACTGACTTAGTATAGAAGACCTAGTAGATACTTTGTGGTCTCCAGTCTAGAAATAAACTAAGAATTGTCTCTTACTCTCTCTGACTAAGAACTTACTTCTCACTTCTTGCTGACTATTCAAAGTTATAATCACACAACAAGTAGTGGGCACAATATATAAGTTGAGGCTAAGATTGTTATCAGAAGTTATGTTGTCCATTCAACAGATAAAACTTTCAAGCTTGATCTATACCATAGATACTTACTCAACCTTATAAATTTCCATGTCCATTTTCCAAATAAGTTTCTACACATGATCTAAATTCTCTTTTGTTATGACTGATTTCAGATATTTGCTCAAAGTGAGTTCTACTCTATTTTTTGTTCTCTTTCTTAATAACTAAGTATATTAATGGCATATGAGTTCTAATATTTTTTTTGTTTAAAATGTCTTGTGAAGATATAATCATGGTAGTACTGAAGAATATATGTATAGAGGTTATTTGCAAGTAGTACATATATTTATAAAGAAGTCTATATATATTTAAAGACTAGTATCCTATTAGGTTGTGGAAATGATCCTTAAGTATATTATCATGTACAACTATAAAATAGATATTGTCATATAGGCTATCAAGATCTACAATGGTAGCTATACAAAGAGAAGAGAAAATAAAGGTGGTTGTTTATAGAAATATTATAAGTTGACTGTAAGTGAAGATAGGATAAAGATTGAGTGGAGAGTAAGTAGATAGTTTCAATGGATAGTTTTTCTCCATCTTCCAGTTTGATCTACAAGTCATATAGATGGTATAGAGCCAGAGTTTTGACTCTGGTTTTGCTGAAAATGTCAGTGAACTCATGGTACTTAGATAGTATAGCAGATAGGTTAACCAAGTCATTGATAGCCTTGGCTAGTCTTTTGACTAGGTCTGTAAAGTAGAGCACAAGATAAAAAGTAGTTGATCTTGTTATCCATGATGCTCAGAGATATGCTTGTGCACCAATGATGGTAATATGAAGTTACTGAGGGAAAAGCTCAAATGCAAAAGTAGGAGAAGCAGGAGGATTAGATATAAACATAGGTTTTTCAAGAGATGGAGAAGCTAGAGATTTCTTGAAAAGATAAGGGTTTCTTTATAAGTTTGGTCAGAAAGTAATAGATTTAGTAGCCCAGTCAATTGACAGATTGTGTCAGATAAGCCAGTTGTATCTGAGTACTAATGAACAAGAGGAGTCAAGTAGGATGATATACATATTCAAGATTATCTGATCACTGGATGGAAAGATGATAGAATGGGATGCAGTTTTAAAAACAAGGTTGTTTGATGATTTATCAAATAGTTTGAGTTCTATAGGCAGTATTAGAGTAGTGAGAATATTATGCTTGTATGTAAATACAATGTTGATAAGACAGTATGTAAAGACAAAGTCAACAAGAGTGTGGAAAGAGAAGTTTTGAGAACATAGTCTGTTTTGCAAACTAGTGATAATATAAGGGTGAAAGTGAGAGAGTTCAGATTGGAAAAAGCAGTAGTATTGAGATAGATTGGACTCATAGTTGCACAGATAAGATTAATGTGGTCTATATTCTATATAGAGTCTATAGAACTGTATTCTCTATTCAGTCAGAGACTTTGTGGCTTTTCTTTTCATAATGTTAGGCATAGTTCACATTAGGGGTGAAAGTCTGTGAGATAGGCTCAGACATATGCAGACTCATAGAATGACCTTGGCTTCAGCTTATGTGCTGTGCTATTTGTCTGCCACATGGTCACAATTTCAGATAATAGAAAGAAGTCCAAGATGGGAGTGAGTGCTGATTTAGTATATTACTATTGAATACTGGAGATTGAGTTCAATAAGAGTTTGTCTTCATCAATTATCAGACTAGTGAATTACAGTGTAACTACTAGTCTTATATACAAGTTCCTACTATAGAAGATACTTGGGATTTCAGTAGTATAGCTCCTATTACCCTAAGTAGAGGTTTCAATGTTGAGATACTAATAAGGGTGACTCTGCCATGAAAGACTGAGTCAAATAGGAGTATCTCTATTATAAAAGACAGAATACTCAGATGGTTGCATTCTCACCACAAGGCATGTTGTGAGAAAGGTGGCTGCTATGGAAGACAGACTTTAATTGTTGACAAGAAATATACCATGGAGATGTGTTTTCCAAATGAGTGGACTTGGCATATGACACATAGTATATATATAGGTTATTATTAAAACATCTTTGCTTATTGGAGGTTAGCTTGCTATTACTCTTTAATCTTTTGAATATATTGATTCAAGAGGGAAATTTTGGGGGTTTCTCATTTTGGTAAGATAATAGGTACAGAAACTTAGAATAGATAAGTAGATGAGAAATTTTGAGTGCAGGTATGTTTCTTTTTTCTTCTTCAGTAACAGTTGTTAATAATCATAACTAGAAAGTATATTGCTTGGAAAAAGGTAGGTTTTCTCTCTTCTCTCATGTAGATAGGATCCTGAATCTAGTTAGGAAGTTTTCAATAGTACTAATAGCACAGAACATTATTTCTCTAGCTTAGCTGAGATATGTACTTTATAAATTCAATATTATAAGTTGTAATTTTCTCACTAAGCTTTATTTGTAAATTGTCAAATATAGTAACAGGTTTTCAATAGAATTAGGTAATCTGAAACAGTAGTAGAGTTCTTTTATGAACCACAACTAGTTCTGGAGCTAGTCTCAGTAGATTTTTTGTTTCTTCTAGTTTAAGCCAATTTCAAATCAGTTTTGTGTAGCTTTTATTAAATATGTTATACAAAATTTACTTTGGTAATATTTGTAGTAAACTGTGCAGAGTTTGTGTAAAAATGGAGTTGGTACTAAAATAGAAAGCTATTCAGCTTTTCTAATTCTGAGCTGCTAAAAATATTGGGTATTTGAGTTCTTGTTACAGAAAGTATGTGATTTGTTATAAGAGTTAGATTAGCTATGAGTTTTCTAAGAGTCTCAGCTAGAAAGTCAATAAATCAAGTAGGTTGCTAGGATAAGATAAATATTGGAGAAGATTAGGATTTCTCTGTTTCTAGTACATTAACTTAGTTAAAGTTATTATTGGCTAGAATAATTATGAGATACTTTTTGGAATCTTCTAAAAAAAAGTAAATTGGAGTTGATACTATTAGTCATCTTGAACAACAGAATAGAATAGCCATGTTGGCAAATTACTCACTTAGATGCTGAGCAGTTAGAATTTTGAAGAGAGATATAAAACTATAGTAGAAAAATACTATAGTTTTGGATAATAGATTAGGAAAGAATAGAAAGTACTAGTTTGTAATGATAGCTATATAGTCTGATAATATTGTTAGGAGTGATTCACACTCATTAGGAGATCTACAGATGTAATATAGAAGACAAATCAAATAGTAGAACTTAGTAAAAGTAGGTGTGGAAGTGAGTTAGAAGTAGAGTACTATATAGATAATAATCTTAGCTTTAACTAGAGAATATCATGCTTAGCTTAACTTTATTGTGAGGTTGTAGTATTTAAATGTAAGCTGAGAATGAGTATAACACTTAATCTAAGTTGATTATCAAATTAAGGAATTATATATAGTAGTTATAGTTCTCAAATATAGGAAGAAGTATTCTAATAATAAAGTATTGTGTATACCCTAGATTTGTTAAATATAATGGGAATTGTTAATTAGAACTTTATAAAATTATTGTGGAATAAAGAAGTATTTGTTCACAGAGTGATAGATAATTGGAATGGAGTATGATCTGTTCTGGAAGAGGACAGATGAGGTTAGTAGTATCTGTTTTAGATATTGGATGTGATCAGGCTAGTATGTAATAAGACTAAGATATTTCAGATAACTTCTATTTACTCTTGGATAAGTTTCATACTTAATCTGTTTTTTCTTGTATGATATTAGAAATATAGTATAAAGTATATATATATATAATACTAGCCAGATGTCAAAGCTAAGCTTAATATTACATACTTTTAGTATAACTGGTTTAGTGGCTAGTCTGTTTCTAAAATAAAATATCAGAAGTAAATTTTGGACTTAGACAAAGAAGTGTGATGTGATGTCACATAATATAAAGAAGTTTATAGAAGGTTTTGGAACAAATGATGTTATATAGCATAGTACTAGCATATTGGCCTTATGGAAAGCACATAGACTTTAGGATAGGTTAGTTGTAGTGTATACACAGACCACAGTCTATAGTATATAAAGTAGACTAGTTTATAATAGAAACTTCTTTGAGTTCTCTTGTATTACTCAATACAAGAGTATGTTTTTTGTCTTAACTTGAGACTAAAGTTATGACACATGATCAATTACAGACTCCCACTTGAAGTGAGTACTATACTGAACACTGATTTATAATAGAGAAGATGTCTAGAACAGAAAAGAGTTAAGTATTATCCATGACAAAAGACAGATCAGTATGTAACAGAATTCTCTAAAGCTTTGAAATGTTTTCTACATATTCACTAATTAACCTAATATTTAGAACTTCTGCCAGAGTCAAGGAAAAATAGTTTTACAATGCAAAACAGAAAGTTTAGAGCTTTGTTTCTAACTGTTTCTTAGCTTGGGATTTTCCACCTGAGCATGCCTGACTAATCTGCATACTATCCATTTTGTTGTTATCAAACATATGTTCTGTGTATGGCTCCATTCTCTCTCAAATCATCTTGCACAGCTAATGCCTGTTATAATAGATAGCCTGAGCGCCATAATCGCCGCATTTGAGACTTGGCCATTACTTCAGGTACATTTGCCATTAGTTTGAGATAATGACCAGGATCCTTGGTCCAGAGTGCCTTCACGAAGTCTGTGCTTGTTCTTCTTTGTCTTGGAAGATAAGCCAGCATATGACTGATCACC
>Ga0157359_1000401_pt1 | contig 15572 bp, 5 predicted proteins | sample AttcapACBM3_FD_111482 | JGI IMG/M metagenome (GOLD analysis project Ga0157359, IMG submission 111482) | Fungus gardens microbial communities from leaf cutter ant in Botucatu, State of São Paulo, Brazil - Atta capiguara ACBM3 | ecosystem: Host-associated > Fungi > Mycelium > Unclassified ...
AGACTCTTCCCAATCCTTCTAGACCGTTAGTCCTTCCAGACCCTTCTAGACTCTGTCACATGACTTCCAGGTCACGTGCCTATCTCCTATATCTCTTCTCCCATTGTAGACTAATAATTATCACTACAATATATACTTGTCCAGACCCTAACCCTAGTCCAAGTCTGTCCACACGTTCAAGCTATAACAATGGTAGACTTATAAACAACATATGTAGTTTAGAGTAAGACTTTAAAAATATAAGACTACTTAGTGTGTTATTGACTTTCTTGGTTAGTGGTTTCCACAACAATATAAGAAAAAAACATAAAGCATAGAGTTGAATATTCTAGGCTATTTGCTAATTTGACTGAAAGGCTTCATTAGCTTGTCTTACTTGATATATATAATCTACAGCTTAAAAATATACAAAGAAGTTCATATCTTTGGGATGTTCTACTAGCAGGATAGTAATTTGACTTAGAATATTAGCTTAGAGGCCTCTTTTAGAACTTGACAACAATAGTCCTGAGATATATCTAGTTTCAGTGATTATAATCTGAAATTCATCCAAATAGTTTTCTATTAATGAACACAGAAGAGCTTTTTGAACTCTAATCAAGTGTTACAAACTTTATTCATCTTGTACCTCCACAACAAGTGGACTGATTTTTACAAACCAAGTTATACTAGAAAGCCCCAAATGAAAGCTATTTGCATATCTGTAAAATGTACAAAAGTAACAACATATTACTGAGATATTAAACTATAAGTAATTATAAGTTTCATTGACTATTATTTTAGAAATAGATAGATAGATTCATACAATCTAACTTGCATTGAAAAGTACTTATCAAACTGTTACTGGTGATATATGATATATTAAATAATAATTAGTACTGATAGAGATACAAGCATATTAAAATAGTAATATAATTGGTTATCCACTAAAAATAGCCTGACAGTTACTATGATAGATGTTAGCTATATCAGATAGTGATAGTAAGTAGTAACTATATAATAGTAATAGCTTGAATACAAACCATTATCTTTTTATATATAATGTCTAAGAGTTAGATCTCAAACTTATTAACTTCTGGATCACTCCTAAGCCTCTGAAAGTGCACCCAAGTTTCAGACATTACAAATAAGTAAGTAGTTCATTTTGTGATGCTAAGTAGTAATAAAGAAAACTTTAGTATTGGACTTCTCTCAAAATAGACTTTCTAACCACTTTTTAGCTTGACAACTTCTAAAAAATAATAATACCCAGAGAATCTTATTCTGGTTACAAATAAACTAATCTACAAATAGCTAGATGTAGAGGAAGCAGGTATTAAAGAAACAATAGCTTATTTAACAATCACTTGCAGAGAGAGTATATTTAATTGCAGATAATGTGATAGGTTTCTGGATGTAGAAGTATCAGTAGGAGATGGAGTCTTGAAGGCAATAGGAAAGAGAGTGTACCTACAGATATGAGAGCAGAATTGAATACTAAAGTCTATAAGTTATGGAGTTGACTTATGAAACTAGTGAAAATATTATTAGCTAAAACTTACAAAACACACTGATATTCAGCTACTTTTTTTAAATAGCACAGAAGAAGTCTCATGAATTTGTTTGTATTAATAGGATTTATAAAGTGGTTACTTAGAGCAGACATCATTTGAAAAGTGAAGAAAGATTAAGATATTGGATAGATAATTTATAACAATTAGATCTGAGATATTTTGAGATTACAAGAGAAAAGATTCTGTTCTGCTGTTAGAGTGGTACATAGAGTTGGTGCTTCAAGCTCTAGAAAAATCTAAGTACTATTAACAAATATATTTACTTCTAGGAAAACTTAAGAAAACAGAATGAGATATCCTAAAGATGGTAACTATTTTAAATACTCTAGAATACATTCTAATTTAGAAAAAAAGTGCTGACTAAGCAAGAAATAATAATGTTCAGATAGTCAAACACTCTGATGAAAATATCTAGAATATTGTTTGAAAATAGATCTAATAGTATGTGGGAACACAAGATAATGATTACCAAGATACTGACACTAGTCAGAGTTGGAATGTGAGAGTAGTAGAGATAATGTTATGAACTTTGCAGGCTTGACAACAGATATTAGAATTAGCAATCTTCTTATATTAAAATGTCAACTCCACATCTCTACAGTTATCTTAACAGAACTTCTTTCACATATCTGAGAATTGTTAAGTATGGTTTATATTTAGAAGAGGAAAAAATCCATGAGAAGAATGTAGAAGATATTAGATAAAGTTTGGAAACTTATCTGAGATATTGTCATAGACCAACTTCTGATAACAGGGGTTAAGCAGAAAAGAGGTTATATATTATGAGATGCTTTGAACATAAACAATTTTTATTTTTATTTTCTTTTATTTTCTGACTTTATAGAGATTTTATTTTCTTTTTCTTTTTCTTTTCTTTTGGATGATGAAGAGGCATGTGACACTGCAGTCACATGACAGGTCACATAATGTGACATCACAAGCCTAAAACATGATGGAAGGGTCTAGAAGATGATGACAGGGCACATGAAATATATATAGAGGCCTTGAATAGAACATGAGACAGGAATGAGAATGAAGCATGGACATTAGGGTAGGGTTAAATATTGGTAGCATGAACCAAGCATGTTTTGTATATATAGGACTCTAATTTAGCAGAGACTCCTTGTTGAGTTCTCTTGTGAAATTCCTACTTGATATCCACTCTAAGAGATTTACCATTTGTGTGATTATTTGTCCTTGTGATAAGTGGTTGTCACAACATTATACTAGGATATTAAAAAGAATATAGAATATATATGAATAACATCTACTTGCAAACACTTTTCCTTAATAACACACTCTTAAATAGTAAACCTTACACTGTATAAAAAGTTTCTTTGGAAAATTTAGTAAATAGATTGCAAAGCTTCTTAAGAGCCTCCAAAAATACTATTTATCCCAGGTAATATATTCCAAAGATACTTTTTAAGTCAAACCTTACACTTACCTCATTAGTCTTTTTCAGAGTGTTAGAACTCTCTAAAACTTGCTTAAAAGTGATAGAAGATAGTAATAATACTCACTTAATAAAATAGCAATTAAACTACTCATAGATGGAGAATTTGGATAGAGATCCTTTCTCTTACTTCTCTCCACTTATAAATTATATACTAGTCTAAAAATATAGAGAATAAATAGAGAGAATAGAGACTAAAACTATAAGTAAGACTTCTGAGGTTTTATAAGCATATAGTTTTCTCTCTACTTATAACCTGATATCAACCCAATGATTTTTCTCTGCTTGCAAGTACTGATTCTATTCCTCCTTAATTATTCTCACTAGTCTCTTCTACTTGCAAGTCTGTTTTAAACTCCTTTAGCTTGTGATCCAGTGTATTTCTATCTTATTTTGCCATTCAAATGTTTATGGCTATGTAGATTATGTTTCCAAGTGTCTATAATTTTGTAGCTAGTCTTTTACAAGTATAGTGGTATTTCTTATTTCTGAAAACCTTGTCTTTCTAAGATCTAGTTTCACAGAGGTTTTGAATGCTTAAAAATCTTTTAGAAGTATGTTCTTTTGTAAAAAAAAGTATTTTCCAGCATAACATTAACCTACATACCTATTATGATTAAAAACTTAAAGGACTTAAGTCAATAAAGGAACCTTGTATAAAGTTCTTTATGCAAAGTATTTATCCTATATATACTAGTTATAAGGGGATCTAGCTCCAGTACTAAATACTATTGTCAAACCCCACAGCATTTACTTACCCAACTCCACTGCTTTCTACTACTAATAATAGAGTTTGCCCATGATTAACACTACCATATGCTAAGCCTTAACTACATCTCCTTACTACCTCTACAACTGTCTTCCTATACCTCTAGTCACTATCTAATAAGCCCTACTAGTTTTAGATAATATTCTAAATACTTTTACTATTCTATCATCTAAGCTTGGACTACTATTATTCTGTATGATTGGAATGGACAAGCTTGAGTATCTAGAGTAGCTACAGCCTTTAAAAAACCTCATTCTGTTCTCTTAGGTTTCCTAGAGATATGTCTTTAATATAGTTATTAATATCAGCTTAGGTTTTCTAGAGTGAACTCTGTAAAACTCTGCAAACTTTCATCAGTCACCCTAACATTAGATAAATAATCTATACAAGACTAATACTAATCTGTTCTAAAGATTATACAATATCTATAAGATTAATATATAGTAAATATATTATATGATATCATTATTCCAGAACTTTTTATATTCTTTCATATAATATATGATTGTGTAACTGTAATAGTTGTAATAGTGACATATAACATCATGCTATAACTCTAACCCAAAATCTATAATAAGAAAATAAATAAAAATGAAAATGAGAAAATAAAATAAAATAAACCAATTTTATTGTCTTGAACTCTAATAGTACCATAATAGTCAAGTTCCACTATAGTCTTCAAGCAGTGATCCAAAACCAGATTACAATCTTTCTTGCTTATTAGAAGGCTTGAAAACATAGACTCTATTACTTGATTCAAAGCTACATATAGAATTAGCTAAGCCAGACAAGTAAATGAAGTATTTTAATTAATCCAACATATCACCTTTACTGCCCCTTTCACCCCCAAGTATCAAGAGATTCTTTAGTCATCTTTATCTCAAGACAACTACCTTCTATTTTCTTATTTTTCCTACAACTGTCACTGCAGATGTTTTTATGAGCATAGACACTGCTTAGAAATTCTATTCCACTCCTACAAGAAAATGTTACTGCTATGGAAATCCAAACTACACAGTCTACAAATATCTAATAAAACTGTATATCTAGTAATTAACTACTTAGTAATGGGAAAAATTAATAGAAGATTTGCATATATTAAAGAATATAGAGATTATACAGTAGTTGGAGTCTGAAGACTGAGACCTTATCAATAGTATTATAGACAACTAGGATTTTGTATAGAGTGGCTGAAAATTCATGTGTCTTAACCACTAGTAAATAGATTTACTATACTTGAGATAGAAATATAACCCTAAGAACAGTGGCCCTTCTGACACACTGAAGGGTCACTTCTGTTTGTTTACTCTTTGCCATCCCTATAGCTACTACTAAGTAATCCTGGTGGGAAAAGTTATCTTTATACCCCACTATCAATACACTCAATATCTACAGAATATTCTTATACCTTTCTATTGCTCTTGAAACTATAGACATCTCCAAGATATTTTCAGTGCAAGTACTAATTGACTCTAGAACCATAGAAATTTTTATCAATTGTAGATTTGTAGAGAAACACCATATAAATATTCACAAGCTTCATAGGCCCATACTAGTCTACAATATCAATAGCACTCCCAATGAAGATGGACAGATATCTGAGGTGGTGAATATAATCCTATATTATTAGTTGTATTCCAAGTAGACCCTGCTTGCAGTCTCAAGCTTGGGTAAACAAGATCTCATCCTCAGATTCATGTAGCTGAAAAATCACAATCTTAAGATAAATTGGCAAAAGAGAAAGATAGTCATAATATAATATTTCATGTGCTGTGCTAGCTACCAAGATATTGAAAGGTTCAAAAATGCCAAAGTCAAGCCCTCAATGTATATAGGTCTAGTTTATTCTTTATTCTGGTAGATGATTGGAAAAAATTCTCCTCAAACCTACTGACCCTTACTAGTTACCAAGAAAAACTAGGGAATTATTTCTACATAACTTGGTAGTGTCTGAAACTCTTATTGCTTGATCTCTGAATAACAGTTACTCTTTTACAATATCTTTTAGAAGTCTTTTGCTATAACCAGGTTAAGAATAGCACTCTTGCTATTTCTCTGTATATTTAGCAGTTTGAATTAGTGTTTGTCAAAGAATACTTTGATATTCTTTCTAACTACTATAAGTAGGATCATACTATTGAACTGGTTCTAGAAATAGAGTCTAATATATTTAAGATAGACTTCTTATCACTATTAAAGTAGATAGAGCAGGATGCTTTCATGCTGAGAATCTTTATATAGACTAGATAAGACCTTCTAAATTCTTTATAATTATGCTAGTTATCTTTATCAAGAAAAAGGATGGCTTTCTTAGGTTGGTATAATACTATAGGACTCTTAACATAATAACTATTAAGAACAAGTACTCACTTTCTCTGATCTCTGAATTAGTCACTAAACTTTAGAAAGTCCACTACTTCACTAAGCTAGATTGTTGTGGCAATCACTTATCACAAAGACAAATGATCATACAAGTGGTAAATCTCTTAAGTTAGATATCAAGTGGGAAGTTCACAAGAGAACTCAACAAGAAGTCTCTGCTAAATTAGAGTCCTATATATACAAAGTACACATGGTTCATGCTATAACCTCATATCTGTCTTATTTTCTACTCAAGGCTACCATGTTGTATACATGTGCTCTAACGTCATCTTCTAGATCTTTCTACCATGTTCTAGGCTTATGACATCACACCATGTGACCTGTCATGTTACTGCAGTGTCATGTGCCTCTTTATCATCTAAAAGAAAAGTAAAAGAAAAAGAAAAAGAAAATCAATATAAAATCAGAAAAATAAAAGAAAAGAAAAATAAAATTGTTAGTATTCAAGCATCCCCTAACATAGATGTCTATTAGGAATTTAACAATGTCCACATCAAGCCCAGAAATAAATGAAAGATAGCCTTCTGTATAAATTATAGTTTTTTTGAACCTTTGGTAATATTTTTTAGTATAAAAAATAGCTCTATTATTATGATGTAAGACCTTAAGTAAGAATAAAAGATAACTTTTGTATTAAGTAACATAAAAAAACTCAGTAGAGCTCTAAGTATAAGATAATCTATCTTATATACTATAGACTATGGTCTGTGTGCATACTACAACTAACCTATTCTAAAGTATATGTGTTTTTCATAAGACTAACATATTGTTACTATATTGTATAATGTTATTTATTCCAAAATCTTCTATATTCTTCTCTATATTATATAATTGTATGACTGTGACTATACAAGGTGTTACTTTTTGTCACACTTTGTGACTTGTGTGACCATCACATGTGACATCACTCCACACTCTTTGTCTAAGTCTAAAATAAAGAAAAGAAAAGAAAATTAAAACAAAAAACAAAATAAAAAAACTAAAAAACTAAAAGTATAGGAAAAAAAATGAAACCAAGTCCATTATTTACAATTCTAACACCTGCCACCTTCCAGACTATGATAAACAATATCTTCTAAAAATTTATGGTAAAGAATATTATAATAGTATATCTGAATAATATTCTAATCTTTACCTAGATATTGTAGTAACTACTAGTCATAAAGACCAATAAAGATACAAGCAATAAATCTTGAAGACAGATATTATTGTGGGGATCACAAGAGAACTTGACAAGAAGTCTCTACTGAATTGCTTTCCTATTTATATAAGTTACAGATAGTTCATGCTAATACTAATTTAACCTTGCTGTCAAGATTGTTGATGGTGGACTCTATTTTTATTTTCTCTTTTTCTTGAATTTTCTTTTTCGTTTTCTTTTCTTTTATTTTAGTTTATTTTTCTATTTTTAGAACGACTCAGGTTAGGGGTTATCAGTCATGCTGTCACATCAGTCACAAATTGACAAATTGATGGCGTAGTCACGAAACTGATCATGGGACTTGGGAGAACGAAGTAGAAGGAACTAGAATAAAGTGACGTCATACAGCATGGATTACACATGCTGGCCTCATGTTATACTCATGGTTGTTTAGGGTAGGGTGCACAGTAGCTAGCACGGACCATGGATATTAGTATATAAGGTAGACTACTTTGTACTAGGAACTCTATTGAGTTCTCTTGTGTTTCTCTAATACAAGAGTTGTTCTTATTTCCAACCCTAAGGAATAAGTTCATAACACTTGCCCTAAAGTCTGTATATAGCTTATACTTCTATTATGCTGTATACATGTACTCTAATATTATCCTTCTAGCCTGCTCTCATCCAGTCTGGGCCTATAACCTCATATCATGTGATATATCATATGTGTTATGAACTTAAACCCTTAGAGTTAGGTAAAAGAACAAACTCTTGTATTAGAGTAAACACAAGAGAACTTGATAGAGAGCTCTTTACAAAATAGTCTACCTTATATACTTCTACAGATGGTCTGTGCTAGCTACTATGCACCCTATCCTAAATGACCATGTGTAAAGCATGAGATCAATATGTGTTGTCCATGTTATATAACATCATTTTGTTCTGGAACCTTCTACTTTCTTCTCTTAAGTTCTATGATTAATGTTATGACCACACCATCAGATGTGACTGATGTGACAGTGTGACCAATTACTTCTACCCCTAACCTCAGAGTTCTAAAAATAGAAAAATCAAAAAATAAATCAAGGAAAATAAAATAAGAAAAGAAAATAAAGAAAAACTAAGTCCACAATCTTCGATCTTGACAATGTGACTGCAGTTATATGCCTCTTCATTATCAAACTAATAAAAATAAAAATAAAATCAAAAGAAAAGGAATATTAAATCTAGAAAAATAAATAAATGAAAAATGAAAAAGTTAGTATCCTAATGCATTATAATATTAGATATTGGAAGAGTATTACTGAGTAGTCTGTAAAATCATAAAAGTTCTTACTAAACATAAGCTGTTTCTATATTTTAAAAAGTACAAGTTTGATAAGCAACAGATCAAGTATCTGAGTTTGGTTATTTTAGAGAATTAAGTGGAAATAGACTCTACTAAGATAGTTAGAGTATAAAACTGGTTAACTCCAGAGAATTACATTAAGTTGTAGACCTTCTTAGGCTTCATATCATAGACTGACTTCCAGACTTCTGGTTAGAACTCTAACCATACTTAGATATACTTCTACATTTGTGTGTGTTTATATATAAATCAGCCTTTTATATTTTATTTTCTGGCAACTTATCATCTAGACTTCCAGTTGTTTTATACTCTAGAAACTGTTTCTATAACATTTTCTAGCCATAGTTCTAACTACAGATTTAATATTTAAAACCAAGTAGATAAAGACAGTGGACTTTATTTCTTTTCTCATTTTTATTTTATTTTCTATTTCTTTTCTTATTTTTGGACTTAGAATTAGAGTTAGTATAATATTACAACTGTTATATATATGAAAGAATATAGAAGTTTCTAGAAAAATAATGTTATATTATATGTCAATGGCATGTAATGTGTATGATCTTTAGGGTAGGCTAAAACTCATATAGCATAGACTATTAGTCTAGCATATATAAGATAGATATATTATACTAGGAACTTTATTGAGTTCTCTTATGTTAATTCTAATACAAAGTTTCTTTCTTAACTTAACTCTAAGTGTTGAATCATAACATTGTTGTACTATCATATCTTAATCTGGCCATATCTGTTTCAACCTATAAATGACATCTCTCTCTCATCCACACTCCTTTTAGTACAGATTAATCATCTCTATTCTATCTCAGGTTTTTACTAGATCCTTACTAACTTCATAAATCTCTATCTCTGATATCCAAGGATTACTAGAAACTAGGGTAACACTAAACAGCCTTCATTTTTGATAACTATTCTAGATAGTATACTATAGTTTACACTATAAGCCTTATCTTGAAAATCAACTAAAACTATTACTGGCTTTCAGTATTAGTAATGATATATCTTCCATTTTTCAGTGGACTTGTTTGCCAGTTCTATTCTGAGTTTCATATATGACTAGTGTAACTCATGAAGGTACAGCCCACAAGCTAAAGCTAAAGATCATTCCAATTCCTATCTTTTGTATTTTTAAATAATACTTGCTAAACTTATTTTAGACTTACAAGAGGCTATCATTAGATCTTAGATAATGAGATGTAAACCATATACCTAGCAAGGTTCAATTTTATCTTACATCATCATCTAAATAGGTTTATGGGTAAGCTAGATGTACTGTCTTAAAGGCTAGACCATGGTAATGACTTATGTGATAATGAGGACATAGTATTGCTCAAAACAGAGTATCCAATAGTATATGTGTTGAAAGAACAGGTATACAAAAGAAAGAGATATGGCTTTCTAGTAGACATCTGCTAAAAAAATAGAACAGGTTAGTAGAAGAAATTGGTAGCCTATATAGCTAAAGATCTTTGCTAATCTACCTCTAAGCTAGTACAATCTTCAGAATGGTCTGAGACAAATTATTTGTTTTTTTTTAGGAAAAGGTCTATATTCCTGATGTTTTGGACTTGCAGTGGTAAATTGTATCTCTCCATCATAACATGAGAGTTACAAAATATGCTATGTATTGAAATATCTTAGAGCTGGTATCACAAAGTTATTAGTAGCCCTAAATGCTTAGATACATTGGTCAATATCTCAGTATCTGCAATCTATATCTGCAAATCAAGCTTACTTACCTCTCATCTCTTAGAGAGTTGTACCTGCTATCTGTGCCAAATAAAAGATAGGAGACCATTAGTGCCAACTTTGTTATAGAACTCCCAGAATCTGCAGAGTTTAATGTAGTAATGATAGTAGTAGACTTAGCTTTCTAAAAGAGCTCTCTTTATCTCTTTATATTACTATTACTATAGAAGATGCTGTAAGACTCTTTCTACACCATTTTTGGAAGCTCTATAGCCTCTCCAACAGCATATTCTTGGATTGAGGACTATATTTTATAGTACTCTTCACTAAGGGGTTATATTGACTGTTCAGTATTAAAATAGTATTATCTATAGTCTAGCACTCTTAAACTAATGGGCAGATGGAACAAGTGAACCAGGAACTTAAACATTACTTATAAACATTTATTAATAAACAATAGAGTGACTAGTAAGACCTTCTTCTGTTGGTAAAGTTTTAGTATAATAATTATATGCACTCTTTTATATAGCAACTGTTATTTCTTTTTGATACCAAACATTTACTATAAATGAAATTTGAGCCTCACTAAAAAAGTTCAGGTTGGAGAGTATCTTGTAGTTTACTGATTGTATAAAATCCACACTAGAAGAAGTAAGGTCCACTATTTACAAATCTCAGGAGAATATAGCAAGGTATTACATAAAATATAAATATACTCCTGTTCTGGTGTTTCTGGACTCATTAGATATTCATACAATGTGCCCTTTTACTAAGCTGTCACATTACTGCCTTATATCCTATAAGATGGGAAAACAGATTAGATCTATGTTATATCATCTCAAGCTCTTTCCTATTGTTATGTCAGAAAATGCTTTTTAGTGGAAGAATATACTTTTATAGGGTTTTTAAGCATGTAAAACCTCTTTGAAGGCATTAATGAAAAAACTTTATACTCTTAGATGATGCCTCAAGTGAACACTCACTCAAAAGACAGTGTGGTAGCTATTAATCAAACCAGATCTTGGAAAGACAAGATTTTTAGGAATATGAAACACCATTATACTCATGAAAGACTAGCTACAAAGTATAAGCACTTATGAGAATATCTTGTATAATTAAAAATGTTTGGATAGTCAGATAAGATAGGAACACATTGAATCAGAAGCTGATAAAGTCTAAAATAGATTCACAAGTAGAAGCAATCTTAGAAACAGTAAAGGAGGAATGGAATGGACACTCACAAGTAAGAAGCAATTATTGGTTTGATATTGGGTTACAAATGAAGAGATAATCATGTGTTTGTAAGATCTCAAAGAGCTCTCTTATGGTTTCAGTCTCCATTTTTTAAATCCATTCTCTGTAATTTTAGACTAATATATAAGCTATGAGTGGAGGAAAGTAAAAGAGAGAACTCCTATCTTTGAGAGATATTCTAGCCTCTCTTCAAACCCTGTCAATATTAATAGAGAGGAAGAGTGGAAGATAAAGAAGATCTTAAACAGCTGCTAGTATTACAAAATGTACTAATATCTGATCAAGTGAAAGAGTTTTAGACTAGAAACAAACTTACAAGAGAATACTACAGATATATTTATATCTGATCAAGTAGCTAAGTTCCATTTCCTCAACTTTGCAGTTCTGCAGTTTATTTATTTGGCAGATTTTCAGAGTATTAACTTCCAAAACTTCCAACTAGTATCCCTTACTTTGAATTATAGCAATTTGGAATAAGAGTGGATATAAGAGAATTTTCTACTTTACCTAGTTTCAAGTCTATAGCACTTGCCAAAGTCTAAGTCAACCACATAGTCATCTTGTCTCTGAGCCCTATACTAATGTCCTACTGCAATAATATGAGACTATTTTAACTCCTACAGTACTACTGCAGACTCATACTTATCTCTTTATGACTACCAACCAGCCTTTTCCAGCTACTGACCAATAAGCCCACATTATCTGGTAATGTTTCACTAAGATTTCTAACTATACAGCTTTATCATTCCATTGTTAGGTTATTAAATATTCTACTTAATATTCTGTTTGATTGGTATACACTCCTAAATACTATACTACAGTTCCACTTGTGAATTGTTTATCCAAGAGGATAACAAGTATTTATAAGATCTTGCTTAGAGTAGAATAGTCTTCTTAGACCAAAATTATGTATATTTTCCTTAGAACAGTAGTTGGTAGTATAAGTAGCTAGTAAACAGTGTAAGGTGGAACAAGAAGAGAGCCCAATAATATCTACAGAAATTACCTCAAGCTCCAAATATAAATCAGAAAGTGAAGCTAGTACCAGTTTCTCTCCTTTACCATTATATATGTCATATTTTCTAACAATACTTCCATTATCATTTTTATCTTCACCAATCTCACTACCACAAGCCAACACAGTCAAATCAATTATGAACTTTTAGCTTAACAATAATAAGAGCAGTATGTAGTACTATAGGCTTAGGTTCAGGCTCTACTAGCAGTACAGGAAGAAAGAGCAATATTCAAGATAGGCAAAGTTGCCAGGCCACAAATGTTTGATGGAAGTTTTGGGAAGATTTCAGAGTTCATGATCACATGCAAATTATACATAAGAATGAAGATGAGAAGAGTAGCAGTAGAAGAACAGATCCAGTGGATTTTGTTATAATTAGCAGATGTGTGGAAAGAGAATATATTAGAGAATTTGGAAGAAAGATTATTAGGATATGAGATAGTAGGAGAATTTTTAGCAGATATAAGAAAACAGTTTGGAGGAGGCAATGAAAAAAGGGTAAAAGTAGCAGAGCTGAAAAGTTTAGAGCAGGGAGAAAAGATAATAAAGAAATTCATACAGAGATTTAGGAAAGTAGTAAGAGGAAGCAGATATAAGAGAAGGCCTTTAATAGAGAAGTTTAGAAGAGACATGAATAGAGTCATACATTGAAGACTCATAGAGTTCAAAAGACAACCTAGTTCTATTGAACAATGGTATAATAAAACAATAGTACTAGACAGAAATTAGAGAGAGAGTAGATAAGAGGAAGAAAGATTAAAAGAAAGACAGGATAATGAGGCTCAGGCTCTAAGATTAAACAATTAAGGGGCACAATAACAACAATTGCTACAATTCCAAGTTTGGCTGAGAAAACAAGAAGCTCCATAATAGCAGGTATTGGCAGGGCCTGCTCCAATAGAGGGAGTTAAGAGGATATATGTAGCAATAGTATACCAAAATTAGTAAGTGGAATTTGTGTCTCAGTGAGACCCATATGCTATGGATATGAATAGGAGAAGGAATTATTATAGTTGTGAGGGATTTGGCCATCTAGCATGAAATTATAGAAGATAAATTATAGGCCAAGGAAGGAGGGTAGAGTATGAGAACAATTGGAATAATGGACAGAATACTTTAAATAGAGAAGGAGATCTAATAATCCTTGATTAGGTCTCAGTAACTACAACAAATTTGCAATATTTAGTAGAGTAGTGAATAATACATCTGGTTGCAAGCTGAACAATGGGAACATATTAAGAGAAGTGACATTAAAGATAGGGCTAGAAAGAATCAATACACAGGAGAGAGTTATAGTAGAAGCATTGTTAGATAGTAAAGCTACAGAATGTGATTTTAGAAATGCTGTAGTTTGTATGTCACAATTCTGAAATTGATTGGAGAACAGGGAAGTGAAGATAATGAGATGTCCAGAGGAATGTAAAAAGCAGTGGAGACCAAAGCAGGGAAAGTTGGACTAGCAGAAGCAAAAGAAGGAAGAAGAAAGAGAGGAAAATGGAAAGAGACAAGAAGAAAGAGAATAGAGAAAGAAGGAGGGAGAAAAGAAAAAACCTAAGAAAGAAAAGACAATAGAGGTGAAAAGGCTGGCAGAGAAGTGGGAAATATGGGACAAATAAGGAAGCAGTGAAGTCAGAAGCAAAGGCAAGGAGGCTAGTATCAAAATACTTCCACAAGTGGATCTAGATCTTTGAAAAAAAAGCCAGCAAATGGATGCCCACAAAAAACTATGAGACTATGTTATTAACATGAAGAAATGATTTATGCTGAGCAAGGGAAAGATATATTTTCTGTCAAGGGATGAAAGAGAAGAGATATATCAGACCCTCAAAGTCACCTCAAATAGTACTAGTGTTCTTTGTAGAAAAGAAGAATGGAAAGAAATGTATGGTATAGGACTATAAGTATCTTAATAAATAGGCAGTAAAAAATAATTACCCATTGCCTTTAATATTAGACATCATAGAAAACATAGATACTAAAAAAGTATTTATGAAGATAGACTTGAGATGGGGCTATAATAATGTACAAATAAAGAAAGAAGATGAGTGGAAAGCAGTATTTATATTTATCACACTAGAAGAGTCATTTGAGCCAATGGTAATATTCTTCAGACTTACTAATTTACTAGCAACATTCCAGACCATGATAAATAAGCTCTTATAAGCTCTTATCAACACTGGAAAGGTAGCAAGCTTTATAGATGATGTAATAATAGAAACTGAGACAAAGGAGGGGCATGATAAGATGATAGAGGAAGTAGTTAAGTAGTTGGCAGAAAATAACTTGTACATGAAACCAGGAAAATGCAAGTGGAAGGTAAAGGAAGTAGGGTTCTTAGGAGTAATGATGGGACCAGAGAGAATAAAGATGGAAGAGAAGAAGGTGAAAGGTATGCTGGACTGGCCAACTCTGTAAGGAGTTAAAGATGTACAGGAGTTTTTATGGTTGGCAAACTACTACTGCTAATTTATTAAAGACTTTGCAACAATAGCCAGACTATTACATAATATGGTGAAAAAGGATAAGAAGTGGGAATAGACAAAGAGGCTGGAAAAAGCATTTAGGAAGTTTGTTATGGGATGCTTTGGACATGAACAATTTTTATTTTCTTTTTCTTTTATTTTCTGACTTTATAGGAATTTTATTTTTCTTTTCTTTTGGACAATGAAGAGGCATGTGACATCAAAGTCACATGACAGGTCACATGATGTAATGTCATAAGCCTAGAACATGGTGAAAGGATCTAGAAGATAACGTCAGGGCACATGGAGTATACATGGTGGCCTTGAGTAAGAAGTGAGGCAAATATGAGAGTAAAGCATGGACAATAGGGCAGGTCTAATTATTAGTAGCACAGACCATGAGACATTTGTATAAATAGGGCTCTAATTAAGAAGAGGCTCCTTGTCGAGTTCTCTTGTGAAATTCCCACATTATATCCCAACTC
>Ga0157359_1000402_pt1 | contig 15534 bp, 5 predicted proteins | sample AttcapACBM3_FD_111482 | JGI IMG/M metagenome (GOLD analysis project Ga0157359, IMG submission 111482) | Fungus gardens microbial communities from leaf cutter ant in Botucatu, State of São Paulo, Brazil - Atta capiguara ACBM3 | ecosystem: Host-associated > Fungi > Mycelium > Unclassified ...
ACAATGCGTTTACCTCATGTCCATCCACCATGCTTCTACCTCATGTCTATTACTCATCCACATGTGTTTTCCATAAGGCCACCATGCTGTATACATGTGCCCTGACGTCATACCTTTAATCTCTGCTGTACATGTGCACACCATGTGTACACCATGAGGAACCCATGTCCCTTGACGTCACTCCTAACCCTAACTCCTTCTAGACTCTTCCTGATCCTTCTAGACCATTAGTCCTTCCAGACCGTTCTAGACTCTGTCACATGACTTCCAGGTCACGTGCCTATCTCCACCCATTGTAGACTAATAATTATCACTACAATATATACTTGTCCAAACCCTAACCCTAGTCCAAGTCTGTCCACACTTTCGTCTTATAACATAGATCTACTCATTGCTTTGTAGACTTGAAATTTGTGAATACTCACTACTTAAAGACATCCACAACTCCTCTGGTTATCTTTCACTTGTTTGATGGTTTATCAAATAGCACTATCTCTGAAATTGCTAACTTGCCCATAATTTTCCTTACTAGTAATTATATGAATCTGAACTTTTATATCACTCTACTTGATTCTTCCTACTTTTTGGTTCTTAGATACAACTGGCTCACCTGACATAATCCACTGATTGACTGGGTAAATGGGTTAATAAATTTCTATCTATCTTTGTGGGAAAATCTTGCTCTCTCTTATGTCATGATTAATATACTATTGGTATTTCTGTTAGCTTCTGATACCTCTTTGCAATCATCAGATTCTATGATTTCTATACCTGTATCTGAGATCTCTATGTCTACCTCTGAGTGCCTAACATTGCTATTATTAGTACTATAGCTTTTTGATGCACATCAAAACTTCTAGGCTCTAACAACCTTTAACCCTGTTTTCATTTTTTGGATATTCAGATTAACTTTGCAAAACTTGTAAAGACTCTTAATCTTTCCAATGTCTCTTCTGAGTATTATAAATTTGCTGACATTTTCAGCAAAACCAAAGCTGAAGTTCTTACTTCTAATTATCCTTATGACCTCCAAATCAATCTGAAAGAAGGTGCTTAACCTCTGGTTGGCCCTATATACTTTCTTTTAGCATCTAAACAAGAGACTCTCAAGGAATTTATTGAGGAAAATCTCAATATAGGTTTCATCCAATCAACTTTCTCTCTACATGGTGCATTGGTCTTATTTGTTAAGAAAAAAGATAGATCATTACACCTCTATGTTAACTTCTACAGCCTTAACCATATCTCCAAAAAGAATTGTTATTCACTCCCACTCATCTTATAAAGCTTAGGTTTATTCAAAGATAGATCTTTTCCATGCTTAATACTTGGTTTACATCACCAATGGTAATAAATAAAAGACTGCTTTTAGAATATATTACAGATCATTCAAGTGGTCTGTAATATCCTTTGGTTTTACCAATACTCCTGTAGTCTTCTAGCAATTTATGGATAACATTTTCTCTAAAAAAGTACTCAAACATCTTTACAAGACTAGTCTTTATACTAAAGTAGAGAAATATAAATTTTACTCTGAGTCAGTAGAGTATCTGGAATATATTCTTTTTCCTTCTGGCCTAACTATATCTACTAACAAAGTTAAGATTATCCAAGACCAGCCAGAGCCCAAGAAAGTCAAGAATATTCAATTCTTCTTAGATTTCTGTCATAAACTTCATTCAGCTTGTATCTCCACAACCAGTAGACTGATTTTCACAAACTAAGTTGTACTGTAAAGTCTCAAATGAGGGCTATCTGCACATATGCAGGATATACAAAAGCAACAACAAACAACCAAGATATCAGGTCATCAGTAACTGTAAAATCTTCATTTGCTAATATCTCATGAACAGATTCACATGATCAAACTTGTATTGGAAAGTGCTTATCAAACTGTTTTCAATGATATATGGTATATTACATAGTAATAAGTATTCATAGAAATACAAGCATATCAATATAGTGACATAATTAGTTATCTTCTAAAATTAGCCTGATAGCTGCTATGACAGATGACAGCTCCTATCAGGTACAAGTTTTGATTATGTAATGGCAACAGCTTGTGTACAGACCATCACTCTTTTGTATATATACTTCTGTGTCTAAGGATTAGACCTCAGATCAGTTTACATCAATTATTCCTGTTGATACTACTCATCATCTATTATCATTATTTTCTTATACTGAACTTCTGAAACACCATTAAGTTTAAGCATCACAACCAGTGAGTAGCTTATTTGTGATAATTTCACTAATTTATATTACTGATTCATCTTCAACTACTTGAACATTGTTATTCCATTAATGTACCTCATTCAGAAGAACATTCCTTGAAAGTTCAACTCCTTCTGTCATAATGCTTTCAACTCTCTCAAGAAGGCATTTCCTCCACTCCTATTCTCACTCATTAGATTTCTAATGCTCAACTTATTCTTATTGTAAAAACTAATGCTTCAGATTATGCTCTCACTGCAATTCTTTTCCATTGTTAATGAAGAAAATAAAGTTTATCCAGTTGTCTTTTACTTCTGCACTTTTACCATAGCAGAGTTAAACTATGATACATATGATAAGGAATTGCTTGCCATTTTTGAAGCTTTTAAAATTTGGTGATACTATTTAGAAGGTCTAGTCTATTCTATTAACATTGTTATGGATCATAAAAATCTTGAGTATTTTTCTACTACCAAGATGTTGATCTAGAGACAAGTATAGAGGTCCAAGTACCTCTCTTAGTTTAATTTTGTCATCAGGTTCTATTCTGGTCATTTTAGCACCAAACTAGATGCTCTCACTAAACGGTAGGATATTTATCTTAATAGAGGGAATACTAGCTATACTACAGTCAGTTCTCACAACTTCAAACCAATCTTCACTCAAGAACAACTTATAGTCTCCATATAAGCTACTATCCTATCCTATTCTTTTCTTCATGCAACTACAGTTGATCTGGACACTCTATACCAAGATATTCTTTCAGCTTTCTCTAGTAACCCAATTACTACAAAATATCTCTGCAGACAGCTAATGGTTTACAGACCTAAATAGCCTTCTTCTTCTTGACAATAGAACCTATATACCATCTACTAGTAATTTTCACACATGTATTCTCCAGTATAATTATAATCACATCCTTGTTAGATATTTCAGTCAAAACAAAATACTGAAATTAGTTTGTTATAGATATTCCTTGCCTAGCCTTTGTACTGATGTACAACAATTCTGTAAGTCCTGTGTTACTTGTATGTAATCCAAGCTACAATGTCACAAGCTCTATGGATCTCTCAAACAACTTTCTCTGAACAACCATAAAATTCCATTTTTATAGACTTCATTGAGAAACTCCTGTTATTCTCTAGATTTGATACTATTATAGTTATAGTCAACTGGCTCACCAAACAGGTAATCTTTATCTCTACTCATAACACCATCACACTTGTAGACTTAGCATATCTATGTCAGATATGCAAAGCTTGAATCCTAGTTTTAATTTTAATTTTCTTTTCTTTATTTTTAAATCTAGGGTTAGGATTAGAGTGATATCACAATCATACTATCACAAATCAGTCACATCAGATGACATGGTCACAGTAACAGTCACATGGAACATGGTAGAAGGTTTGAGAACAATGATATTATACAATATACACAACAAATGTTGATCTCATAGCTGATATATAGTCTTTAGGGCAGACTAGAAATAGTCAAGCATAGACCATCACTAGTTAGTATATATAGATAGATACATTGTACTAAGAACCTCATTGAGTTTTCTTGTATTAATCCAATATAAAGTTCATTTGCTTATCCAACTTTAAGGACTTGAGTTTGTAACAATCTATTTGTTCTACATGTATTCTCCAAACATGGTATTCCTTCCCATATCATTTCTAATAGAGATTTGAAGTTTATATCAAACTTCTTCTATTCTTTAGGCACTGATCTAAATATACAGCTTCACTTCACTTTAGATTACTGTCTTAAAGGTGATGGACAAACCAAATATATGAACCAGATCTTTAAGCAATACCTTTATGTATATTGTAATTACCAGTAAGACAACTGGTCTGAACTCCTATCTCTTGCAGAGTTTGCTTACAACAATGTTCTGAGTACTATTACTGGTATTTCTCTATTCTTTGCTAATAAGGAATATCATCTAAACATCATCATTCATTCTAAATGTAATATTGCTTCTTTCCAAGCTCATGACTTTGCTGTAGACCTTAATAAATTACAAAGTACTCTTAAAGCTGAAATCTCTACAGTTAAACAGTATTATCAGAAATCTACTAATGTGTAATATTTCTCCACTCCTAATTTTAAAGTAGGTGACAAAGTCTTTGTTAAGGCTCAGTTCTTTAGAACCACTTAGCCTTCAAAAAAGCTTTCTGAAAAATATCTTATACCCTACAAAATCATTTCTCAGTCTGGTATACTATCATTTACTCTCAGTTTTCCAAAGTCTATGTATTTTGTCTATTCAGTTTTCTATATGTCTATGCTTGAACTTACTATGTTTAAATTTTTTCCCAAGAGAATACAATTGGCCACCATACCAGTTATAATCAACAGGAAACCTAAGTATGAAACTTCTCAGATAGTGGACTTTAAAATTGATTGCTGACAAGCATGCAAGCTTCTGTATAGAATAATCTGGCTAGAGTATAGAGATACCAAAGATAAATCTGAGTAGATCCCTGCATTCAAACTCACTCATACCACTAACTTGGTATCTAATTTCTATATCATATATCCCACCAAGCCCAGTTCACTTTCTTTGTTCTAATTATACTATTGCACTTGTCTCTTACCTCTGTACACTTCTAATAGGAATTCCTTTTTTTCATTTCAATCTTCTAATTTTCTTACTTATATAGTATAGATATAACAAGCTAAGAAAATAAAATTCAAAATAATACAAAAGACAAAACCATTACTTTAGCAAAAGATAGGTAATGAAGTTTCTTTTTTAACTTTCTTATGACTTTTTCTGGGTTCCTCTTCAGACCCTTTCTTATCTTCTCCATCATCTTTTCTATTCTCTTTGTTACTATTCCATGAATCCTCCTTCAAATTCCATTTCTACTCCACTACAGCTCTAATTCTTGCTAACTGGGTCATATTCTTCCTTTGGCCCTTCATTAAGTCTTGGAGGGACTTCTCTATATCTCAGTACTCTTCTATAAGGTTCTAGAGTACCTTTTCAATAGTACTTAAAACTTCACTGTAGGTAGAGATCATAGTTAGGGAGTTGGTATTAATGTGGGGTTTGCACTACTACTTAAGAGTGTTACAAACTCAAGTTCTTAGAGTGGGACAAGTGAATGAACCTTATATTAAATTAACATAAGAAAACTCAATAAAGAACTCTGTACAAGATTGTCTATCTTATATATTAAACTACCATGGTCCATGCTACTACTTCTCTAACCTACCCTAAATGACTATACATTTGCTTCAAGGTCAATATGTATTGCACACATTGTATAACATTTGTCAAAACTGAAAGTGATGGACTTAATCTTTTCTTATTCTCTTTCTCATATTTTATCTTTCTTTTCTCTATTTTCTATTTTTGGAACTAGGGTTAGGAACAAACTAACAAGATCACATGGTCACAAGTCACATGATTTATAGAAGAACATAAAAGATTCTGGAAGGATGAGATTATACAGCATGTGCAACACATATAGACCTTAAGGCTAACACATAACCATTTAGGATAGGATAAAAGTAGCTAGCACAGACCATGTGGATTTAGTATATAAGGTAGACTATCTCACACAGAGTTCTCCATTGAGTTCTCTTGTGTTAACCCAACACAAAGTTCACTCTTTTGATTAACTCTAAGATCTTAAGTTTGTAACAACATTATTCTTCCAAAACCTTCTACATCTTTCTCTGTGACCTCATGACTTATGACTATTACTGTGACCATGTCATCTGATGTGACTGATGTATGACAGTGTGATCATGATGTCATTCTAACTCTAACCCTAAATCTAAGTAAAGAAAAAGAAAAAGAAAAAGAAAAAGAAAGGAGAATTAAATAGCATCTAGGCTTCACATGTCTGACATTTAGTATGAAGTACATATATAGTACCATCCAGATGTCAAAGTTAAGCTTGAAATTGCATACTTTTAGTGTAACTGGTTCAGTAGCTAGTCTGTTCTTAATAAAGAGTGATATATCTGGCACATACAAGGAAACAACTAAAAAGAAAGGAGGTTAATAGAAGTAAGAGGAAACAAAAAGCTTCACACTCACTTAGAATAGTATACTAGGCAATCCTGCCCAGTACTTACATATCTCTCATAGATGTTAACATCTCCCATCTTGACTATAGTATTTCCATAATACTTTACTAATTATTTCCTTTTAGTTTTCTTAGAGGGCCATTGTCTTGTCTTGTTTTCTGAGTAGATAGTGGTAATCTTCTTATATTTGGTTCCTACAATCTGGGAACCTTCAGTGTTCTTCAAAAGAATAGTGTCTTCAGTTAGAACCTCATCCTGAAGTTGTTTCAGATACTCAAGTCATTTCCATTTTTCCTCCTTCTCTACAAGCTTCTACTTCTTAGCCTCCTCTCTTTTCTCTCCTTGTGTCTTCTCTTTATTTTCCATTGCTGTTTTTCAAGCATATTAGTATTATATTGTGAAATATTAGAAAGAATGGGAAAAGACATGATAATATAAAAGAAAAGCAAATTTTTTTTCTTTTCTATTTATGTATTGTTGACCTAGGCACCATCACAGAATTCTTTGGATAAACTCAATAAAACTTTAAAGGCTTAGTCCTAAGGGAGAAATACTATCATATGCTAAGTTTACCCATCTGGAGAATATATTTCTGTGATGATACTACCTTCTCAATATCTACTATACAAAGCCTGTCTTCCATGACAGCCATCTTTCTTGCAATATATCTTTGCAGCAGTGGTGTAACTATTTGGATATTCTATCTTCTGTTATGGAATACTTTGGACACTAACATTTTTCTTTTCCTTTTATCTATTTTTCTTGATTTTATATTTCTTTTCTTTTCTTTTGAATTTCTTTTTCCTTTTTATTGACAATGAAGAGGCACATGACATGGTAGTCACATGACATGTCACATGATGTGACATCATAGGCCTAAAACATGGTAAAAGAATCTGGAAGATAATATTAGAGCACATATATACAATATAGTGGCCTTAAGTAAAATATAAGGCAGACATGAGGATGAAGCATGGACATGAGGGCAGATTGAATTATTGTTAGCACAAACCACATGTAAAATATATATATAGGACTCTAATTTAGCAAAGACTCCTTGTTGAGTTCTCTTGTAAACTTTCCACATTATATCTACTTAAGAGATTTACTTACTGTATAGTCATTGGTCTTTGTGACTAGTGGTTGCCACAACATCTTCTATGATGGAAATACTTCTATTTGACTTAGTCTCTTATGGCAGAGTTATACTCCTGTCAGTGTCTCATTATTAAAATCTCTGCTTAGGGCAATACTACTAAAACTCCAAGCATTTTCTATATTATCTCCTTGTATATAAGACTAGTAGTTACTTTGTAATTTACTGGTCTGATAATCAACAAAGATAACTCTTATTCTAAAGTTGCAATTATGTGGCAAACAAATAGCATAGCATATAAGCTGAAGTTAAGGTTGTTCTACAAGTTTGTATATTTCCAAGCCAAATCCTGCAGACTTTCACCTCTGGTGTGAACTATACCTAACAGATATATAGAGTGTATTCAAGCTCTTGCTAACAATCTTACTTGGACTGATCAAGTTGAGATCAGTAAACTTAAAAAATCTGCTTTATCTTATATGACTCTGAAAGTAGGGGCAACTAACAATGCTAATGAGGTTACTCATAGCATAAATGCTAACAACATATATACTTTTCAAGGTCTAGAATCTTCTGCTATACTATACTCTATTAACCAATCTACAGACCTACAATTGTGAGATAGTAATTTTTATCCCATTTCCATTTTTTGGAGTTAATGAATACTTAGAAGGCAATGCTAAAAATATTGCTTATTTACTTCATAGTATAGCTATGTTTATTAGACAAAGAAAAATTGTAGATAAAACTACTAAAGATATACCTTAAATTATGGAATTTGGATTTACTGCTTGAAATTTTATTTCTTCTATTTACAAATCTGAATGGGATAAGCTGACTGCAAAAAAAGACAATAGTTTCTTTAAACAATATATAGCTTCATAATTTAAGACTAATATTCTAAAAAATAAATCAAACATCAATCAAAATTCAAATGAAAGCTGGTAAATAAGCTAATGTTTTTAGGATTCCTTCTCCTATCCCTCCAAAGCTGAGCAAAAAAGTCTTGGAACAATCAAAGTTTTACAAAGCCAAAATAACTATCTTTTCTACTCTTACTTTAGATAGTTACTTTTACACTTAGGCATTCAAGAGCAATATCAATGATAATATGAAAATCAAAGAAAACTTTCTGAATCTTTCAGCCAAAAAGATCAAAGAAGTCCAGAAAGTTATTAATAACACAAAGAAAGAAAAGCCTAAACTCAATATAATAACTAAGGGTCCCTTAAGAAAACAAATAATCATTCTTATGAGTTCTACTAACTCAGAGAGGTTTATAGTTATATTGAGCAAACATATTGCTAATATTAACAGAGTGCTCAAAGACATTAAATTAGATATCATGGCTAATTTTATCTATAAAGACAATAGGGGACTGATTATAACTACTAACAAAGTAGTAGCAACTTCAAACCTTAATATCATCAAAAGTTACATCAAGAATGTTAATGTAGTTAACTTAAATGAAATCATGAGTCTAAAAATCCCTTAGTCCAAGTTGTATCTCAAAATATTAGGCATTTCTTACTATATCAAAGATACAAACCTACCTATCATCACTGATTTTGTTGAAGAAGTTCTCTAAACAACTTATATATTCAATAACACTATTCTTGCCTTTTGTTCTTGTATTATCAAAGCCTTTCCTAAATCTAACATAGCTATTATCTGAATCAAAATTTGGGATTCCCAAAGTAGTTCTAAGATCAAGAATCTAATTAATAAATGCTTTAACATTGGTAACCATATTGTAACAATTTGAGGCATAAATATGAATCCTAGTATTCCTCAATACAAGAATTGCTGAAAATGGAGATATATAACTTTTGCATGTTATATACATGGTTCCAAATGTGTCAAGTATAATAGTTCTCACAAAGTTAAACATCATAAGGATATAGTATAGTATTGTAAGGCTAATTTCAAGACTAATATCTCTAGGCTTGAAACCAAGAAAGGAGAGCCCTACTTGTATTCTTTTAAATACATCAACTATAAAGGAAATCATTAAGCCAATAGTAACACATGTCTATTTTGAAAACATTGGTTCAACAAAGAATGGCATTTGAAGAAATATTAGGAGCTTTGTAAGAACAGAAGCAAATTAATCTGCTTATTTATGAGCAAGAAGAGTATACAATTTGTAAAAACCTCAAAACATTCTTATAGAATGTTTGGAAGAACAGACTTCTCACTAATATGATTCTAGAAAACAATAAAAACTTTGATACTATCTTCATTCAAGAACTGTCTTGGTCTACCATTTGATCTACCATTTGATCTATTTCTAGTTTAACATCTGAGGAAGGAAAACTAATTGTTGGTGCTTCTAATCATCTTTTATATATTATGTTTTTAAGATATTTGGTCAATGATAATAAACACTCTAGAGCTATAACATATATTAATATTTGACTTACCCAACTTGGATTTTCACTTAGAAAAGATATTATAAATTATAGGAACATTAACCTCATTTCTTTCTTTAACAATGACATTATTCATTTCATTATTAATATTTATTCCAATGAACAGCAATCAACCTTAAAATATTTAAAGAATATTGAGATAAATTTAAACAATGTCCTTATTATAATAGAAGACTTTAATATCAGGAACAATAATTGGAACCTGTTATATTTCCATTATTTGGCTCATACTGATATAATAATGGAAATTGCTAACTCTTTTAATCTAAGTCTTTTCACACCCATCATTCAAGTATCCACTCAATATACTGATAACTCTAACAATTCTAATTCAGTGATTGATCTCATTCCTTTGAGCTAATTCATCTGAAATCAACAATTATTTGATTTTACTAGATTTACAATATTTTTCAGACCATGTTTTCTTAGTAGTTGACATCATTATTAATGAGGAATTTATTCAAGACAAGCAACATACAATTATCAATATCAAGAATAGTGAAGAAGAGAGAGAGATTGTCAATGAGCTCAAGTGTTATGGGACGCTTAAACACTAACAATTTTATTTTTCTTTTCTTTTATTTTTCTGATTTTATATTGATTTTCTTTTTCTTTTTCTTTTGGACAATGAAGAGGCACGTGACACTGCAGTCACATGACATGTCACATGATGTGATGTCATAGGCCTAGAATGTGGTAAAAGAATCTGGAAGATAACATCAGAGCACATGTATACAACATGGTGACCTTGAGGTGAACATGAGGAAGAAGCATGGATATAAGGGCAGGATTAATTATTAGTAGCATGGACCATGAGGACTTTGTATATATAGGACTCTAACTTAGCAGAGACTCCTTGTCGAGTTCTCTTGTGATTTTCCCCACTTGATTGCCTACTAAGAGCTTTACTTGCTTGTGTAGCTATTGAACTTTGTGTCTAGTGGTTGCTACAACATCAAGAACAAAATTGATAATATTGATACTAATATATTTAAATGTATCAAAATTAATAAATATTCTAAAGTATAGTGAAACAAAGAGTGTAATTTAAAGCTGAATGTATACTGTATTTACAAGTTATTGGAAGATTGGAAAGAGTTTAAGAGGTTAGTCAAGAAAACCAAAAGATTTTTCTTTGACAAGAAAATACAAAAAATAATATCAAAGAACAAAAAACTTTAAGACCTTATAAACTAGGTCAAGAAGTGCAAGTTGTCAGCTATAGGAGCAATTGAATTTAATGGGTAACCATGTATTAAACTAGAAGATCTTTGGCAAGCTCTTCATCATACATTCAACTCTGCTCAAAATCAGCAAATTAATTCACATTTACTTAATAAAATTCCAACTAAACTATTATCTAGGTAGCCTTTATTTACTAAGGCAGAATTCAATGATATGATTAAAAAGTACAGTAGTTCATTCACTTCAGGGCCTTATTGTTAGATATACAAAGCTTGGATGCTAGTTTCTTTATTTAATTTCTTTTTTCTTTTTCTTTTTCTTTTTTACTTTTATCTTATTTAAATCTAGTGTTAGGGTTAGAGTAATATTATGATCACACTGTCACATATCAGTCATATCAGATGACATGGTCACAGTAATGGTCACAAGTCACAATGTCACAGAAAAAGATGTAGAAGGTTCTAAAAAGATGATATCATACAACATGTATTTTATACATGTTGACCTTAAGGAGAACATATGGTCATTTAGAGTAGATTAGAGAAGTAGTAGCATGAACCATAGTAGTTCAGTATATAAGGTAGACAATCTTGTATAGAGTTCTCTATTGAGTTCTCTTGTGTTAATCCTAATATAAGGTTTCTTTTATAGATCAATCCTAAGGTCTTTAAGTTGTAACACTAATTACATTTCTTGGTATCATCTTAAAGTTTTGGTAGCAGATAACAAATATATAACCAACTTTATTAACATTGCTAATATATGTATTAACCTAGGATTTTGGACTTCACATTTCAAGAAGTTCACTTCAATTATCATTCCCAAACCCAACAAGATAGCCTATAACTCTTCAAAGACTTTTTGACCTATCATTCTCCTCAACACACTTGAAAAACTCGTTAAGAAAGTTATTAGCAAAAAATTACAAGTTCAATCTATCTTCTTCAATTTAGAAGATTGAAATATTGCTTTACTACAGATACAGGCTTATATCTTACTCATCTCATTTACTCTAGATAGGTTAAAGGTCTTTATACAAGCATTCTAACTTTCAACATTGCTCAATCATACTCTTCTGATAATAATTTTGGATAAAGCCAGATTTAACTTAAGAATCTCTACTTTCTTTTCTAATTATTTAATTGATAGAAAAACTCAATATATCTAGAATAATTTTGTTTCTCCTTTATTTAGAGCAGATATTAGTGTAGGCCAAGATTCTACTCTTTCTCCTATTTTATTTACTTTTTTATTATCTATATTTTTGAAAAATAGACTCAAAATCTTTTACATAATATTCTAGTTTCTACTCTTTCATTTGTAGATAATGGTCCCTTCATTTCTTAAAAGAAAAATTTTGAAAAATCAAATACTATTATTTTTTGTAGTTATAGTATTTTTTCTTTTTTTTGATCAGTTTGACCTCACAATTGAACACAACAAATTAGAGGTTTTTTGTTTCCCTAGGTTTACCAAGAATTTTGATTTTTCTTCTTTAGACCTTGGTTTATTAGAAAAGTTCATATTATAACTATGTTATAAACTTTATTCAGCTTATATCTCCACAACTAGTAGACTGATTTTCACAACCTAAGTTGTGCTAAAAAGCTCTAAATAAGAGTTATCTGCACATATGTGGGATATATAAAAGAAACAACAAAAAAACAAGATATCAGGCTATTATTAATTATAAAAGCTTTGTTAGCTAATATCTTATGAATGGTTGGACAGAGTTGTATGGTCAAACTTGCATTGGAAATGCTCATCAAACCATTTCCAATGATATATGATATATCTCATAGTAATAAATATTTATAGAGATACAAGCATATCAATGTAGTAACATAATTAGTTATCTTTTAAAATTAGTCTAATGGCTACTATAATAGATAAAAACTACTATTAGGTACAAGTTTTGATCATGTGATGGAAACAGCTTTTGCATAGACTATCACTCTTATATATATACCTTTGTGTCTGAGAATTAGACCTTAGACTTAACAATATTATTCATTATTAATTATTATCTCTCATTATCATTGTTATCATTATTAAACTTCTGAATCACTCTTAAATCTCTGAGAGTGCACCCAAGGTTCAGATATCACAAACAAGTGAGTAGTTTATTTTGTGATATTCTGTACAGAATATACATTATATTCATTATACTTTATAGATTTCTTTTATAGTTCTTTAAAAGTATATCTTCATTTTACCCTCTCAAAGAATTAAGAAAAATATAATGAAAAATAGCACTATGGATTACTAGAGCCTTTTGTACTTCATCTACATAGGAAGTCGAGATGTAGTACAAACTTAAAACCTTAAAGTAGATTGAGAATAAGAACCTTGTGTTGGATTGACATAAGAGAACTTAATAGAGAACTCAATATAGGATTGTTTATCTTATATACTAAAACATAATGGTCCATACTCTACTACTTTAGTCTATTCTAAATAACTATGTGTTTTTTGTAAGGTCAACATATATATAACACATTGTATAATATCATTCCTTCTAAATCTTTCTACTGTCTTTTATTATACTATATGATCATGTAATAGTGTAATCATGACAGTGTCATAGTGTGACATCACAAACTGTCACACTAAACTCTAACTCCAAGTTCTAAAATAGAAAATAAATTGAAAAAAAAGAAAATAGAAGGTAAAAAGAGAAATAAAACTAAGTTCACTTTTTGCAATTCTGACAAGATAATTGCTAGTCTTATTTCTATATGTTTCTATCTTAACAAAATCAGTGAAAAACATCAATTGAGAATAGTATCTTTACCTAAAAATTACATTCTTAACTTGTTTTTAAATAATCAACACTTAAATAAACTAAAATATCACTATCTTTTATTAAGAAATTTGACACCTAAACAATATTTGAAACTTAAGAGTTTAGTTGCAGACTTAAATGATTATTTTAATAAACTTTTCTCTTCTTTTGACAATTTTCATAAAGAACTTTCTTTTGGCTTCCAATTAGTAGATAATTTCTCTGATTACTTTTCTTTTCATTTAGTGACTTGGAAAAATAAAAAATTATAGATATAAGCATCCATAATCTTAACAAAATCTTCAAGAAATCTTTCTTAGATCTTAAAACAATCATTATTATCTCTGACACTAGCATTAAGAAGAATATTGCTACTTTGATATTATATATCCACTCTGATGGTAACATTCTAGCTAAAACAATCTATTATGTTGTCGATATATAGTATCAATTAAGCTATCTAGGTCCAAAATATCACAAATATTATTATTATCACTGATGCTATCCATACTACAAGATGGATTTTTGATTCATCTTCTCATTCTTATCAGCTGTAATTTATTGCAATAGTACAAGACTTTAGAGCCTTCTTCAATAAAAACACCAACAATTCTATTACTTTCTAGAATTATCCTAGCAGTAAAAAATAGAATCATCATTCAGCTGTTGACAAAGAGACCAAACAGTTCTATTGTAACCCTTTCTTCCTATGTAAATTGTTATGGAACTTTAGTAAGAAAAAAGAATACAATCCAATTATTCAAAACTGGCAAATAACTTTTCAAGCATTAAACTATAAATAAAAAACAACTTTCTCAATCTCATTAATAATGATTATCTTTCTGCTAAGCCCACTTACAAGAAAGATGATGCTTGGCTTAAACGTTTAGGACATTTCAATTCTTTGTGTGTGAAAGCAACAAGAGCTATAACCAATCATACTCTGATAGGAGAATATTATCTAAGGTTTTTTCCTAGAGAACCCTTTGAATATTTGCATGGTTTATATTCAATCAAATCAAGATATCATTTTCTTTATGAATGTAGGAGATATAATAATTATTAGAATCCCAACAAGAAGTTACTAAAGAATTTTGTTGTATTCCTTAAATTTAATCCAACAGTCTTTTTCTTTCATAAAGAAATTACTTGATAGTGAGTTTATTGTTATCTTCTTATTTAGTATTGTTGTGTTCATCTTCTTTTATTTTTATCCTTTTTCTTATATTTTATTTTTATTTCTTTATATAAGTAGTTATGTTATAGCTCCTATCATTGACCATTACATCCCATGTAATAAATTGCTAATTTAAAAAAAAACTACTATATTTGTCTATAATTAAACTTCTTAGCTGTTATAAAGTTTCTATAGTTTTTTTAAATTTCTATAAAGTTTGGTATATCTTTTAGAAAGTGTTACTACTCTTCAAGAGCCTAGATAATCATCAAAATTTCCTTATTATGAATTTCATAGTTGTACTCAATTATATAACTTAAATTCTTGAGTAAGGATAAAAGCTAACTTTTATATTGGGTAACATAATAGAACTTGATAGAGTTCCAAGTACAAAGTTGTTTACCTTATATATGCTAGGCTACTAGTCTATGCTATACTAACCTTAGTCTACTCTAAAGGCTATATATTTTTCTTAAGATTAATATATGTAATACATATTTGTTATAACTCAAAACCCTTAGAGTGGGGGAGAGATGGCATAGTGGAAGAGACCCCCATCCATATATATTATGCCTACCTCAAACCTACTTGAGGTTAT
>Ga0157359_1000404_pt1 | contig 15513 bp, 10 predicted proteins | sample AttcapACBM3_FD_111482 | JGI IMG/M metagenome (GOLD analysis project Ga0157359, IMG submission 111482) | Fungus gardens microbial communities from leaf cutter ant in Botucatu, State of São Paulo, Brazil - Atta capiguara ACBM3 | ecosystem: Host-associated > Fungi > Mycelium > Unclassified ...
ACAACCAGTGGACCAATTTTCACAAAATAAGTTGCACTGTAAAGCCTCAAATGAAGGCTATCCACACATATGTGGGATATACAAAAGCAACAACAAACAACTGAGATATCAGGCCATCAGTGGCCGTAAAAGCTTTGTTTACTAATATTCATGAATGGCTAGACAGATTTGCACAATCAAACTTGCATTGGAAAGTGCTCATCAAACCATTTCTGGTGATATATGGTATATTATATAGCAGTAAGTATTAATAGAGATACAAGCATATCAATGTAGCAACATAATTAATTACCTTCTAAAATTAGCCTGATAGCTACTATGACAGATGACAGCTCCTATCAGGTATAAGTTTTGATCATGTGATAGAAACAGCTTGCACACAGACCATCACTCTTTTGTATATATATTTCTGTATTTGAGAATTAGACCTCAGGCTTAACAACATTAATTTCCATCAATCTTTATTCTTTATTATCTGTATTGATCTTAATCATCATTGTCATTATTATTAAACTTCTAAATCACTCCTAAACCTCTGAGAGTGCACCCAAGGTTCAGATATCACAAATAAGTAAGTAGTTTATTTTGTAATCAACAAGTAGGTGGATAGAAAATAGAGAAGATGAAACCAGTAAATGTAGAAAAGGTCAAAGAATGAGAAGTAGAAAAAATATTAAACAAAAAAAAAGTAAGAAGAGTAGTAAAGTATTTAGTGTAATGGAAGGGATTTACAGTAGAGTATGATAGTTGGAAAAGAGAATAAGATTTGGAGAATGCAAAGGAAATAATAGCAAAATTTGAGGAAAGGATAAATACAGAAATTAGAAAATAGGAAAAGTTGGATATAGCAGAAGAAAGAGACTTTAGAAGAGGAAGTTACCAGGGAAATATACAGTGAAGATATTGTATGGGTGGAATAATAGAAAATTTGAGAACAAGTACTTGAGAAAGTTGGAGAGAAATCAGGAAAAATAGAAGAGAAAGAATAAAACAGTATGGGGAGAAGGAACAAGTTTCTCTGGAGGAGAAATCTTGAAGGGAGGATAATGTTAAAATCATAAACAGTGGACTTGATTTTATTTTATTTTAATTTTATTTTTGATTTATCTTCTATTTTTAAACTTAGGATTAGAGTTTAGTATGATATCATACATTGGTCACAGTCACATTACAATCACATGTTATAATAAAAGATAGTAGAAGATTCTGGAAGAAATGACATCATATAATATATTATACATATGTTGACCTTAAGACTTACACATGGTTATTTAGGGTAGGCTAAAGTAGTAGAGCATGGACCATGAGCTATTAGTATATAAGGTAGACAATCCTATATAGAGTTCTTGTTCTCTTAATATAAGATTCTTTCTCTTGATTTACTCTAAGGTTTTGAGTTTGTAATAATTATGCTAAATCCTGACCATAAGTTAAAAAATAAAATAAAATAGAAATAAAATTAAAAAGAAAAGAAAAATGAGAAAATAGAGTTTATTATTTTTTTAAAAAAAATCAACAATTGATTATACAAGACATGGTGATAGACTTTGGTAGTTACAATATAACTACTTATATAAGGACTAGTAAGAAGGAAAAGAAAACAATTCATGAAATAAGAAAGCACCTGGATTAAATTTGAGGAAAGCTATAAGATGACTTAACAAAGTCTTATGAAGATTTCAGTATTTGTTATATCTTTTACATTCATAAAGAATATGTTATTAAGTTTTGATAAGATATAATTCACATAGAAAGCTGAAGTTCTCTCTTCTCAGATGGTATTCTTCTATAGGACTATGATTTGTGATTGCTCTAGTAGCTATTGCACATAGAGAATTCAAGTGACCAAACTATTTAATCTAAGAACCCTCTTAAATATAAATGGGTTTGATCATGTAATATTCATTGTCTAGAAGTTCTAAGAAGTGGTTTTCTTTGAGGTTAGATACCTGAAATTTTATTTGCAAGATTCTGATAATGTCATCACTTTATTCTTTCTTGTTGAAATCCCACAATACTTTATAGGAAAGGATAGGAATGAGGTTGAATTTTTTTATCTATTTGTTAACTGATGTATGATAGAACCATTTAGCATTACTTGGACAGTCCCAGGAATTGATTGAATTCTGAGTGTTTTTATTGAAAAATGCCCTAAGATTATGAACTATAAATATCAATTGCAATTAATAAGGATAAATCATAGAATCAAAGATTCTCTTCACAAAATAAATAGCATTGGTGATGACAATGATATAGGATACTTCAGAAATTTGAATAGCTTGATTAATCCCACATTTGATGGCAAATAATTATATCTCAGTCAATATAATATTGGTAGTATAGTGAATGGCTTTCTTAATATCATTGCTGTAAGAATGAATATGTGAAATAGATGTGGCAATATTGTTTTTAATACTTGCATCTGAAACTACTATAATGGAAGTAGGATACATTAAGGTATTTAAAAAGATTTCATCAATTTTATAAAGATGGACCTCTTTGTTTTTCTTATATTTGCAGATTGCTCAATAAAAAGAAAAATAACTAGGAAAGTTATCAACTAATCTGAAATTAGAAGAAAACTTACAATTAAGAGAATCAAAAGAAGGAAAAATTCCATTAAGACAATTACTAGTACTAACTATAAAAATCTTGGTTTTTTACTACTACTTGGTAGTCATATTTTTCAAAGAGAGGTAATATGAGAGGGAGTTCTTAGTATGTCTCTTTTCTAATAGCATAGTAATCATGTGATTTGATGGTAGAGATGAGGTTCTAATTTAATGTCTATTACTGATTTTCTGAAGGTGTAGGTAGATGGGAATTAGATTGGTGATGGCTTTAATATGTAGGTAATATATAAAAGGTATTAGTGATTTAGATGGCTGCTTTTTATTATATTTTTCTGAGTTCTTTGAAAGGGTATGAAAATAGGGCTTTATAAAAAAACTACAGAAAGAGTAGGAATAATATACATTCTATAAAGAAGTCTTTTTTGATGAGAAATCAATTGTCATATCAAATTTCCCAGTATTTTCATGTACTTTATGGTTGACAGAGCTTTGTTGGAGTAAAAGCTAATATGCTGGTGAAAGGACATCTTCCTATCAAAGATAAAACCAAGATATTTCTAGGTATCTTTTGGTTGTAGGATACAGTCTCCTATTATACTGAGGTCAAGAGGAAGACCCCAGATTTCCCATGTTCAATAACAAGTCTAAACTAATTAAAAAGAGAAGAAATAATATTATAGCTACAAAAAAGAAGAGTATTTGTTTTTTCAAAAAATTTCTCTTGTGGAATGAAAAGACTATCATCTACAAAAAAAAGAAATGAGACAGGTATATTGAGATTTTTGGTTCTTTTTTCAAAAATGTGAAAAATAGGTAAAATATAGAAAGCAAAAAGAATAAGAGTGTTATAATAGATCTTCAATGTGGCTAGCTTATAGATTACAGGTGTTGGGACTGCTTCTTAATGACTCAATAATCAGCTGCACCAAATGTTGTCTCAGTTAGCACCTCATATAGTAGGTATGATTTTCTTATATTTTCTTCATATACTATGACTTGTTTATCTCATTCATAACATATAGTCTCTAGGTATATATAGCTATAGATATACTCTTGTATTCTTATGCTTTACCATTTTTTTATCTCTCACTCTTACTCAAATCTTTGCCTAAGTTGCAACCTAAGCTAAGCTTAAAGATTGTAACATTTGGTAAAGCATTGTCATGTTTATCTTGTAAAAGAAAAGTGTATAGTGGTTAGACCACTGGAACATTTATGGTTTTAGACTGTCAGAAAGACAAGCAATATTTATGGCATAGCATACAGACAGCAGAATGAATTAATATCAAGGAAATAATATAGAGGTATTATCAGAGCAATTGAGATCATTAAGAATCACTAAAGAGGACACCTCAGAAGAAACAACAGAATATACAGACAAAATGTCAGTAGCACTAGCACCAGTAATAGCATAGAACAAACAGGCAGTCATACCAAAGAGCATGGTCCCAGATTCAGAATAGTTCAATGGGGACAGGACAAAATTTGAGGACTGGTAAAGAGGAATTCAACTATTTCTCAAGAACAACAGAGTAACAGGAACAAATAACAGGATGACTGCAATCCTAGCCCAACTTAGAGGAAGTGTAGCTAGTATTTATGCCTAGAAGGAGTTAGACAAATTAGAGGAAGAAACAGATATCCAGGATTGGGATGAGTTTGTTAGGAAACTCAAGACAATATTCAGTAACAAGAGCAAGACAGTACAGTAGATACCAAATGGGAGATCAAAATATTCAAGCAGGGCAAGAAGCACATTACTGATTTCATAATCAAATTTGAAGCATTAGCCATAAAGGCTGAAACCAATAATCTACATGTAATATTTTTGCTGAAGAAGAATATCTATCTGGACATTATAAAAACAATACTGGGATATCTACTAATAGCAGTACTAGAAACACTTAGGAAATGGAAGGTAGTGATCACCTCAGTAGAACAAGAATATGAATCTACAGAAGACAAAAAAGATTACAAAACTGGAACAGATACTATATATGGAGGACAATGTACATCTATGAATATTGAGAAGGCTAGAGAAAATTTTGACAAAGATGGGAGACCCAGTTACTTCAACTGCAATGTATATAGATATATAGAAAAGGAATGTAGAAAGCCAAAGAAGAAATGAGATGGAAGAAAGTGCTATAAATACAACAAAATAGGGCATATTGCCAAAGATTGCAGGTCACAATAGAAGATAAAGAATAGAAGTGTTCAAGAAGAATCTGATGAATAAAATGATAGCAAGCAAGAGAGTTTTGTTAGAGGTTTGGAGTAGGTACAATACAAAGAACCTCTGTACATAATAATTTCCAAAATCAATATATTATTTCAAATCAACAAAACAATAAAGAGAGAGAATTAAATGCACAAACCAACATCAAAACCAAAGACAGAAAGAAACTACAGTTATAGACACTAGTAGATTTAGGATGCACATATACTGGAATCAACAAACAGCTAGTGAAGGAAGAAAATATCAAGATGGAACAAATAAACAGATTATTCAAGTTTTTTATGTAGATGGAACCAAGAATGGAGAAGTTACATAATATGCACCACTGGAAGTTAATATAAATGAACACAAAGAAAACATCGATGTAGCAGTCATGGATTTAAACAGTACAGACATGTTCTTAGGATATGACTAGTTGGTCAAGTATAACCCAGAAGTAAATTGAAACACAAGAACTATATAGTTTACAAGATATCCAAGAAACTACAGAATACAACACTAGGACATAGTATTCAGAAATAGGCAAATACAACCAATGGGTAACTAGAATAAAGAACACTAGGAAATAGAAAAGGAACTGAACCCAACAAATTCAGAGGATATTCTAGATTATATTCAACCATTTATTCACTTGTTCAACAAGAAGAAATTCAAGAAGTTACTGGAAAGAAGGGAATAAGACAACAAAATCAACTTAACAGAAGATACACCAAAGAAATTAAATATGAAGGCCTATATAATGACCATTAAGAAAGAAAAAGCATTAAACAAATAATTAGACAAATAGTTACAAGCCAGATTAATTGTAGAATCAAGTTTAAGATATATGACACCATGTTTCTATATTCCAAAAAAGGATGGGTTATTATGACTGGTACAATATTATCAAAAGTTGAACCAACATATGATAAAGAACAAGACTTTACTACTCTTAATTGGGGAAGTAATCAACAAGCTTAAAAAGGTGAAATACTTTAATAAGTTTGATTTTATCTGAGGATACAACAACATATATATTAAAGAAGGCAATGAATAGAAAGCAGCATTCTTAACAAACAAAGGACTATTTAAACCCAAAGTGATATACTTTAGATTATGCAACTTACCAGAAAAATTTCAAAGAATGATGTATATTCTAGAAGCTACTACATGAATGGATACTGGCAAACTACATAGATGACTTTGTGATATCTGCCAAAACAAAAAAGAAACTAGAAGAAAGAATAATACACTTTCTAAAAGTAGCAGAAAAACATAATCTGTATTTCAAATAGTCAAAGTGCAATTTTGATCCTAAATAAATTCCCATTCTAGGAGTAGTAGTTGGACAAGAAGAGGTTCAAATGGAAAATGACAAGATCAAAGTAGCAAAGTAATAGAAAATTCTACCAAGATAAAAAAAGTAGAAAGTTTCTTAGGATTTGTAAATTTCTACCAATATTTTATCAAGAACTTCAGTCACATGGTGAAACCTCTTAATGAGCTCAAAAGAAAAAAGAAATGGAAATAGGAAGAAGAATGTCAGAAGGTATTCAAGAAACTCAAGGATAAAATTACAAGTTAACTAGTACTTATTCTACCAAAGAGAAAAGAAAAATTCAGGGTAGAAATGGATACATCAGAACATGCAATTGAAGGAATCTTATTCCAGGAACAGAAAGAAAAATGGAAGCCTATTGCATTCTTATCAAGAATAATGCAACTAGCTGAAAGAAATTACAAAATTTACAACAAAGAATTACTCACAATAGTAGAAGTTTTGACAAAATAAAAGCAATATTTACTAGATATTACGGAGAAATTTGAAGTCTGAACAGATCACAAAAACTTCAAGTATTTCTGAGAACCACACAAGTTAAATAGATGACAGGCAAGATAGTATTTGAAGTTGCAAGACTATAACTTCATACTATAACATATTCTAGGAAAGATGAATACAAAAGCAGATGTACTGTCAAGAAAAGATTAAGTAGATACAAAAGAGGACAACAAGGATGTCAAATTGCTCAAAGACAAGTTATAGACAAAAAAAGTGACTATAGAAGCAGAGGTGGTTATAATATGAAGAAATCAAGTAATAAAAGAAACCATACTATTGGAAGGAATTAGGAGAAACCAAACAAGAGAATAGAAAGTCCAAAAAGAATTGGAAAATAATGAAGGCCAAGCATGGAAAGACAATGGAATAGTCTACATAAATGGGAAGATCTACATTCTGAACAATTGGAAAATACAAGAGCAAATCCTATAAGAAAATTACAAACCAGCAGATGTAGGACATTCAGGACAACAACAAATGCTTGAGTTAATCAAGAGAAACTATTGGTGGCCAGAAATCAAGAATGATATCAAGAAGTATATTCAAAGATATATCAATTGCCAACAAAACAAAGTATAGTACATGAAAAAAGTAGGAGAACTCCATCCATTGGAAATACCAGAAGAACCTTAGTAAGAAATCAGCATCAACATTATAGAACCTTTACCAAAGTCAAATGAGCTAAATGCAATAGTAGTCATAGTAGATTGGTTTATAAAGATAATTAGGCTCAAAGTGACAATGATAACAGTATTATTGGAGGACATTGGCAAAATTTATAGGGACAAAATCTGGAAATTACATGGAATACCACAAAAGGTTCTTAGTGACAGAGAATCTCAATTTGCATATAACCTCATGGAAGATTTAACCAAGGCATTGGAAACCAAACAAATATTATTTATGGTATATTATCCTCAAATTAATGGTCAAACAGAATGAATTAACCAGAAGGTCAAAGTATTTCTACAACACTATGTGAATTACTAGCAAGATAATTGGACAGAATGGCTATTAGCAGCAGAATTCCAGTATGACAATAAGAGACATGTAGCTATAGGATATACTCTATTTGAACTTAATTTTGGAAGATATCCATGGAAGAGGAACCTGATTATAAAGACAGAGTTGCCAAAAATTGGAATATTTTCTTAAAGAACTACAAGGAAGCTGGGAGGTAGCAAAGAAGTTATGAAGAAACAATTCAATAAGAAAAGGAGGAATCCATAAGGACTGAAAGTTGAAGACAACATGTAGTTGGAAGCCAAGAATATCCAATTGAATCAACCCTTAAAAAAGTTAGACCAAAAAAAATACAAGCTTTTTAAGATCTCAAAGAACATTAGTCAAGGAACATTTCAGCTGGGACTATCAGAAAGATGGATAATTCACAACATTTTTAACAAAGATCTGCTAATAAAATGCAAGGAATCCCAGTTTAAAGAACAACATGTGGAACCAGCACTACCACCAGATATTGTCAATGAAGAAGAAGAGTATGAAGTGGAAGAAGTTAGAAACTATAGGAAATAAGGACATAGCATACAATTCTTAGTACATTTGAAGGGATATGGCAATGAGCATGATCAATGGATATCTGAAACAGGGTTACCACATGCAAAGGAAGCAATTCAAGACTATTGGATGAGAGTTTTGAGTTGAAACCTATAAAAAGAGAGGTAAAAAATCCAAAACAACATTTCAAAAGTATACCAATGACAAGAACTTATATTCAAATAGCTTACCAATTCATCACTGCACCTACTTTCCCTAATCCATATGTTTCTCACACTATTAACAATATAAACTTAATTATCACATTGAATAATGACAGGAAGGATTGGATAAAGAAATACTACAAGATTATAGAAAGAATTGAAATCATGGCAGACATCCAATGTCAATTACAAAAAATTATCATACTAGCAGATATTGCCAATACTCAATTGGCAGAGATTGAAACAACAATCTTACAAGCAAGTGATGTATACAGAACACAAATAGCTAGTGATATTTTCAGCATATCTGAAGACTTACAAGATATAATTCAAGGAAATATGAAAAATCAAGTATATCATATCCAATCACTCTTAGCCAATGAATTGGACAGATATAAAGGCAAAGGAAATTCTTATACAGATAATTATATAAAGAAAATACAAGATGTATACAAAATCAAACAGCCAGATCAAGAATAACTAATGATAGTTGACAAAGGGGAAAAAAAAGAAGACTGAGTATAAGATAAAGAGGTTTTCTTATACAAAACCTACAAAATATCATCAAAATACAGTAAATTCAAAATACCAGAACCAATATTTATCCAAGACAAAATCAATAATCTGGAAAAAACACATAAAGTTCTTACAATTACCAGTAAAGACAGTATTATTCTATCTACCACCACACTACAAACCCCTTCAACCAGAAAAAGAACAAGATGAACAATATTGGAATGAAATTGCTATTGAGTTCTTAAAATAAAAACATAATGTGGATACAACAAGACAAGGTTTTTCTATTGAAATGTATATGAGAAGACCACCACACAAACCCTACTTTATTACATTAACACCACAAGAGAAAATAATTATTGGACCAACCAAGAAAATGGTCATATCATATGTAGTTGGAGATTTAGTACTACTGGATTAGTTCATAAGGATTTAAATACTAAAATAGGAATATTGTTATGATAGATTCCTTATGTCTTCAATGTGGCTAGCTCATAAATTACAGATGTTAGGGTTGCTTCTTAATGACTCAATGATCAGCTACACTATATGTTATCTCAGTCAACATCTCATATAGTAGGCATAATTTCCTTATGCTTTTCTCATGTACTATATATCATATTACAAACTCTAAAACATATCTAAGACATGTCTGACTTCAATACAATATCAAATCTCCACAGTTATTTGGCTTTATTTGTGCCCAAAACTCCATTGGAGATTTGGTATTTTATAATAGACTTAATCCTATCAAAATTCTATGGTTGTTTGACTTTATTTGAGTCAAAATCCACAGTCATATTCATATATTTCTATTGCCCAATTATCTCCTTCAAACTTTGTAAAATTACTTAGACTTTATGTGGAGTTTTCTCCTCTCTAAATCTGAACTCCTATGTAGTGTTTTATTACTGAAACACTCACTTGGAGATCTTTTTTAACTACTCCTTTTGTTATTTTATGTATTTAAGGCTGGTAATTACTTTGTAATAGCTAGCTTAATAATTGACTAAAGTTGATGCTAAATCTCCAGTGTCAATAGTGATGCACTTTACCCCTCTCCTTACAACTTCTTACAAGACCATCCTCTGAAATTGCAACCATGCAGCTCATAGAAGACATAACACATAAGTTAAGGCCAAGGTTGTTCTAACAAGTCTGCATTACAAAGCTTATCATATGGAGTTTCTACACTCTGTGCATGTCCAAGCCAACTCCATGAACTTTCATCTTCAAGTATAAACTGCACCTAACACTATGACTTGTTTGCCTCATTCATAACATATGGTTTCTAGATATATATAGCTATAGATATACTCTTATATCCTTATGCTTTACAAATTGACTTCATTCTTCACTCTTACTTAAATATTTGTCTAAGTTGCAACCTAAGCCAAGCTTAAAGGTCATAACAAGAAGAAAGAGTGGAGCCCTGCCTTATACTTATATCAATACTAAAGAGAGGAGAAATATAATTGTTCTACAAATACTGAGTTTTTCTATGAATTAAATAATTAGAAAAGAAAAAGGAGATTCTTGAATCAAAACAAGCCTTATCCAGGATAAGTAGAAGAAGTTGGCGATTAAGTGATGGGGAAAACTAGGTAATATCAAAGGCTAGTATGCTTGTTTGAAGACTTTTAACCCAATCTGAATGAATAAGATATGTAAGAGCCATTTTGTTGGGCTTGAGAATGATAATAGAAAAGGACATCTTGAAGTGAGATGGCCAGTGTCCTATGTTGATGCAAGCATTAGCAATATTGATAATATTAAGAAGACATCTATTGTCTTCTATGACAACTTTCAGATGTTTCTATGAAACATGATCTGGTCTAGAAGCAAACAAATTGTTACATTTATTAATGGCATTTGAACTCTTTCTTAGAGAAAAGTGGCCGTTCCATAGTAGGTTTTGATAGAATTTTATTTAACAGGCTAGGATTAACTTGACAGTTTTATACCAAGTTGAATGTTTGGTGTAACATCTACCATATATCATTAATTTCAATGTAGGGATATCTGTTATATTGTAATACTTTAATTGCTAGCAATTTACACTTTTTAACTCAATTTATGAGGTCCTAAGGCATTTGGTTTTTTAATGTGATTTCTTGAATTTTGTCATTGAAAAATAAGTGTTTTGTCTTCTTGATAATATCTTTGAAAATCTTCCAGTCCTCAATCATCTTGGAGGATTTGTATCTGGTCAGTTCATCATGACATTTCTCATTCTATCATACTTTGAAATGTTTAGTGATATTGACACATTGCAAAAATTTATACCATATGGATTCTGAAATTCTCACATATTCTTAAATAATAAATTCAAGAGATTCGTTGTCTGGTATACTTAAAGTGTTGATATTTCTATTGTATTCTTGATTTTTGAAATGAAGTTTTCTTCTTTCTTGCTGTTCCTAATAATAGTATGTCATTTATCTTAGATGAATTCTTCTATAATAGAGATGTTGATAGTTAAAAGAGCATGACCCAAAAGGTGCTAGAACTCAGATAAAATGTAATAGTTGTTGATTTCAACAGAATTTAGATGAAGAAACATAAGGTTGATGACTGAATTTGAGTCATTAGTGTTATTGGTGTAGTAAGTAGAAATCTGATGAATGGGAGAAGATATTTTAAATTTGAAAGAATCAGCAATTTTGAAGAGAGAGTTACTATAAGTTAAGTGGAATAGATAAGAAGTTTTGTGGCAACCATTAGACACAAAGTCCAATAATCACGCAAGCAAGTAAAGCTCTCAATAAGCTATCGATGTGAGAATCATAAGGGAACTCAACAAGAAATCTCTGCTAGATTGCTATTCTATTTATATAAGTTACACATGGTCCATGCTATGAATAATTACTTCTGCCCTGATGTTCATGTGCCATCCATGAGTGCACTATGTATACTATGAGATAGCCATACAGTTAATATACTTCTTGATATTATCTATCTAGACTACTCTAGACCACTCTAGTCTATTCTAGGCTTTTATGACATCACATCATGTGACATGTCATGTGACCACAGTTTCACATGCCTCTTCATTGTCATCATTAATATAATAAAAGAAAAGTAAATCCAAAGTAAAATCCAATATAAAATCCTGAAGAATATATAAACAATATTACTACTTTCCTCTTTACTATATCATAACAAGAAGGATCTCATTTCCTATCCATAATGTTAAAGTCTCTAGCCATGACAAGGACATTATAGACATTCATCTCAGTATCATTCACCTCAATATCCTTGAGATACTTTAAAGCTGCTTGATAGTTATCTGAATATACATTGATTATAAAGAAAATATTACTGTTATTAAAAAAAGAGAACCAACTAATATTCCTATAATCAAAAATATCTCTTCTAAGAGAGAAACATATATAAGTGAGTTAAATATTAATATACATTAGTACTATTGAATGTTTATGATTGTTGGCTGATGATCTAAAGAAAGTTAACCAATCTAGATGATATGGAGTATTTACAACTTTGTCTCCTTCCTTACTAGAAGAGCTTGGAATGGTTCAAATAAAAAACTATGAAGGTTCTTGAGTGAAAAGAATATCAAAATTTTTTTTGTTTTCTAAAATAATATCAGTGAGAATTCTATTCTTTCGAACATTCTGAGAAAATAAGCAAAGGTTTTTCAGAATCATAAAATCACCTTGTTTACAGCTAAGCAGATTGATTTGCTTTTGTTTTTACAGAGCTCTTTGTATTTCTTGTCATGCCACTCTTTGTTGAGATAGTGTTTTTAGAAGGAACAGTTAATGGAGTCTGCTTGATAATCATCCTTACAATTGATACACTTGAAGCTGTATAAGTAGAGTTTACCCTGCTTGGTTTCAAGTCTTGGTGTATTTGTCTTAAAGTTTACCTTACAGTACTATGTGAAATATTAATAATGTTCTACTTTGTGTGGCCTGTTGTATTTGATCTATGAGTGTAACATATGAAGGTGGTGTGCCCCTATTTCCAGTAGTTTTTACATTAGGAAATACCTGGACTCATGTTTGTTCTATAAACTGTGATAATATAGCTACCAATATTGAAGCAACATTGAAGTATCTGTTTATCAGTTCTTTAGCTTTCACATTGCTTTGAGCATCTCAGATATTAACCCAGATTACTGCCATGTCTTATTTAGGAAAAGCTTTGATAACACAATGTTTAGAAGCAAGGCAAATATCATTGAATATATAGGTGGTTTTAATGATATTTTTGACTATGCTAGAAGTAATAAGAATATTAGTATCTTTAATAAAATACAGAATACCCAAAATCTTGAGATAATATTAAAGAAGTCAAGATAACATGATATCTTCTGAATTAATAGCATCAATGTTCTTGATATACTTTTCAATAATACTGAGGTCCAAGAGAGAGAGACAACTTTGTTGGTTATAATGGTAAGTCTCTATTTATCTGCTTTAATGAAATCAGCCATGATATTAGACTTGATGTCCTTTAGTACTCTGTTAATATTAGCAATGTATTTGCTAGACAATACCATGAACTTTGATGTATTAGTCAAGCTCATAGGAACTAGTACTTGTTTTCTTCAAGGTTCCTTAGAGGTTATGTTGAGCTTTGGCAAAGCTTTATCTTTCCTTGGTTTGTTGATAATCTTGTATACTTCTTTGATTTTTTTAATGAAAGACCTAGGAAATTCTCCTTGATTTTAAGAATTTCTTTGATGTTGGATAAGGATGCTTGTGCACACAATTGTTCTTTCTGAGTGTTGTTATTTTTGATAGACTTCTTACCTTTATTTAGAAAAAACTTCCATTTTTCTAAGACCTTTTTGCTATAGGTCTAAGTGGAACTAGAGAAGAAATTCTAGACATTTTAGTACTCTTTTCAGAGTTGCTGAATTCTTTCCTCTTTTCTGGTTTTTCTTGTAAATTTTTTGGCATGAACTTGGCCACAATACATTGATAGAATAATATATCATTGTGATTAGTCTTCAAAGTATTTCATTCCACCTCATAGATGGATGAGATAAAAACCTAAGCTACTTGACCAAAACCTGCAATAGCAGAGATGTTCTTTTTGATTTTTCCTTGAAAAGCTTTATTTTGAATAAAGTTAGCTATTCTGAGAAGTGACATTGAGATGTTGTTCACATTGATCTCAACAAATTCAGTAGTTCTAAAAAGGAAAATTGGAAGAGCAGCTCTATCCCACTACCTTGGTTTAGTTAGTTGGTTCTCTATATATGGAATAGAAGAGGAGTCAAGTCCTTGAGAGATGTGTATATTTGTGTTAGTATTATTAACACTTTCTCTATGTAAATCAGGTGTGTTTGCAAGTTTTATAATCTTATTGTTGGTATTATCATCCTCTATCTTTAGACTTGTGTAAGATAGAGAAAATTCTTGTAAATTGTTGTATTTATTCACTTGGTCAGCCTAAGAAGGATTGTTGTTTTGGATTTTAATTCTCTTCATATAGAGAATGAAAGAGATACTTGAGTGTGTTGACAATTTTCTAGAACCATTAGCACTAGCATTGACTGACCTATTTCTTAGAATATCTATATTTATATTCATGTTCTTGTTGTTGTAAGCCATAGGAATAGAAAGTATACTAATATCAAAGAAAAACAATATATTTGTTAATTCTCTGTTGGGTACTATTATACAAAATAGTGGTACAAGAGAAAGAAGCAATGTGTAGAGTCCACTGTTTGCAACTCTGACAATATTAGCATTATTATTACTATTATAATTTAGGTTCAAGTGTTTGAACAAAAAATAACTCTTATATTGAGTAATATAAGAGAACTTAATAGAATTTCAAGTACAAATTAATTTATCTTATATAATACAAATCATAGTCTATATATATACTCTAACTAATCTACCCTAAAGTCTATATATAGTCTATAAGACCAATATGCTATTGTTATACTATATAATGTCATTTGTTCTAGAATCTTCTATGTTCTTCTCTGTATCACATGATTATGTGATCTATGACTATAACATATATGACTATTCTGTAATAGGTGTTATGCCTTCATTATGATTTGTGACTTGTGTAACCATCATATGTGATGTTATATTATACTCTTTGCCTAAGTTTAAAATAAGAAAAATAAATAGAAATGAAAATGAAAATGAGAAATAAAATAGAGTCCATTGTCTTCAATTCTGACAATTACATAGATAAGTTAGTATTAGTATTAATCTATCTGATTGAAATGATCTTGTAAAATACTTTTATATTAATATCACTTAAGTGTTTTCTAAGTTCTCTTGTTCAATTACTCTAATATTAAAAGTAAACAAATTTGTTCAAAAAATAAATGAGGTAAGAAATGTTATGATTGGTACCTCATGTATACAGCAAGGACTAGGACTAAGAGCAATGACAATATGATTGTCTATACTATAGTTGTCTTAGTCAATATCTCATATAGTAGGCATTGTTTCATTGTTCTTTCCTTATGGTTATATAACTTATAGACTCATGTATAGTGGACAATTGCTTCATATACAATTGGTATATATAGAGTAGATACATTCCTGTATCCTTATACTTTACCAATTGACTCTACTTTTATCATCTTTTCAAGTCTTTGTCTAAGTTGCAATCTGAGCCAAGCTTAAGGTCATAATATTTGGTAAAGCA
>Ga0157359_1000405_pt1 | contig 15507 bp, 12 predicted proteins | sample AttcapACBM3_FD_111482 | JGI IMG/M metagenome (GOLD analysis project Ga0157359, IMG submission 111482) | Fungus gardens microbial communities from leaf cutter ant in Botucatu, State of São Paulo, Brazil - Atta capiguara ACBM3 | ecosystem: Host-associated > Fungi > Mycelium > Unclassified ...
AAAATAAAAGAAAAAAAAAAGAAAATAACAAAGAAGATTAAAAATAGACAAAGTTCACTGTCTTTGATTCTGATATTGAGTCTTCTTGAACACTCCTATTCTTCATCTTCTATCCTAACCTACAATCCTTTGCAATGTATTCTACTTTGTTGTACTTATAGTACTTTCTTGTTTCTTTTTCTTTTTTTAGCCTTTGGCATTCCTCTGCCATATATCCATATGTGTTGCAATTAGAATACTTTAGCCTTCCCAATGTCTATGTGTATACCTCTTTCTCTATATGTTGTTCCTGTACTCATTTTGTAGTTATATCAACTCTCTATAGATTCATATCCTTAACCAACTGATGTAATTGCTACCTTCCACTCTCTTAGTGTCTCTGGTATTGTTATTAGTAGATATTCCAATATTATTTTTATGATGTCTATCCCAACATTCTTTTTTAATAAGAAAATGGCATGCATGTCACCTATTTCAGCCTTCATAGCTAATGCTTTGAATTTTATCATAAAATCAGCAATATACTTCTTATCCTATTCAAACATTTTGATCTTCCATTTTGTATCTACTGCTTTACTCTTATCACTAAATGTTATCTTGATTTCCCTGATAAATTCTTCCCAATCCTGAGTATCTTTATTATCTTCCATCTGGTCTAGTTTCTTCTGGGTATAAATGCCTACAATGCCCTCTCTAAGTCAGGCTAGGATAGCTATGATCCTATTGTCTGTTATTATAACTCTGTTACTTTTGAGAAACAATCATATTCCCCTCTACCAGTCTTTAAACTTTATTTGGTCACTATCAAACCATCCTGGATCTAGGACTATACTCTTAGGCATAACTGCATGCTCTATTATGTTTTTTTACTACTGGTACTAGTGCTATTGATATTGTATCTATTGTTTCTATTTCTGTTGTTCTTTTCAAAGTGTCTTCTTCAGTGATCTTTAATGATTCCAATCATTCTAATAATACCTTCATATACAGTTTCCTCAATGTTGATCTATCCTATTGTCTATTGATGCTTCTACAATGTTGTTGTCTCATTTCTTGTCCATAGGCTATGCCATAAATATCATTTCATATCTTTCTATAGTAAAACTATATAATGTTCCAGTAGCCTAACCACTATGCACTCTCTTTTTTGTAAGGTGAGCCTGGTGACACTTTGCTAAATATTATAACCTTAGGCTTTGGCTCAAGTTGCAACCTAGGCAAAGACTTGAGTAGAATAGAAAATATGATCAATTAGTAAAGCATAAGAATACAAGAGAGTATCTACAGCTATATATATCTAATAACTATGAGGAATATATATGTTGAAGATGAGGAATTGAGTCAGTAAAACATGAAAAAGCCTCTACTATTATATGAGGTGCTCACTGATCCTACACATTGTTAACACATAGCACAGCCAGTCATTGAGTCATAATATAAATGAACCCTAACACCTATCATCTATAAAGCAACATCCTGTTGAACATGAGATATTAATTGTAATTGTATTGGGCTTTTTATATGATTTTGGCAATGCAAGAAAAGATATTTTGGATATCTTCTTAAGCTTATTTGCAATATTTTATTTCCTAAAGCATTAAGATTTCTTATGGCCCAATTTTTGGCACTAAATACAAGAGACATTTGGCTTGGACATTCTTGATGGTTGTTAAATACAGTTCACACCTCAAGATCCAAGACCTGAAGTAAATCATTGGAAAATGAATGAATAAGGGTATTTTATCCAGAACTTATGGAATATGAATGTCAAATGACCTGTAGCTTCAGCATATATGTTATGCCTCTACTAGTTATACTAATCACATATTTCAGAAGTAACACTTAGAAGTTTAGAGAGTATAAGTCCACTAGAAAATAGTGAAATGTATTGTTGTCAACACTAAAAAAGAGTGTTAGTTTTAGTCAATTTTTAAAATGAGGGTTTATAGTATGACTATTAGCTGATATACTGAATACTCTATCTAAGGTAGTTATCTAGAGAATAGAAATATTACTCTGATCTTGAATGGTTCTTGAATGTAAAAGTAGAAATCTATTTGTTATGACCTTAAGCTTGAGCTTAGGTTGCACTAAGGCAAAGGCTTGAGAGAAGTCAAGAGAATATAATAGGTGGTAAAGCATAAGGATACAGGATAGTATCTACACTATATATATAAGGAATATATAAAGAAACAATGTGAAGTCTATAAGGAAGATGAGTCATAATACATAAGGAGAAAGAAAGGAAATAGCAAGGTTAGAGCACCTACTACATGAGGCGCTGACTGAGACTACTTTAGCACAGCTGCTCATATCGTCATACCCTAAGCCCATCTCTATGTTGCATCTTCAAGATATCAATTGTAACACTATTGAGTTGTTAGAAAGTTGTTATGATTGAAGACTTAGTAACTAGTCAACAAAAGAACCTTAGATTGGATAATTACAAGAAAACTTGATGGAGTTTCTAAGTATAATATATTCTACTTATATACTAGACTGATAGTCTATACTATACAAAATCCAGTCTATTCTAAAGGCCATGTGGATTAAAATGAAAATAAAAAATAAAAACAAAATAAAGTCTAGTGAGAATGTCTAAGGAGTAATCAACAAGAAATGGAGAGGTTTGATCTATACTAGATAAGAATTGGCAGTATGAATGAGGGAACTAGCATTATTATAGCTGGATTGGAATATGACAATAGTCTAATAACTATAGAAAATGCTAAGATGATAAAGTGTATATCTCTGATCTTTCTGTAATATTAAATATATTCAGTAACAAAGACTTGATATATAGCAGCTTTGTTAAGCTTATCTTTTAGTCAAAGAGGTAATGTAAATAAGAAATATTCTTCTGTTAGTAATACTCTAATAAACAATATACATAAGTGACCCAACTCTTTTTCATGTTCTCAAATATCAAACTCTACTACAAAGCCTGTGGAGTTTACTCTGCTACTGCAAATACCAAATCTACTACAAAGTTCACAGAGTTTACTATGACAACTCTACTATCTTTGTATATCAAATTCCTGTCACTGCTACTACTCAAGTAATTGGTGCTTTATACCCTCCATTGCTATCAGATATAGCTTATCTTTCTGTCAGATGTAGTTTACACTTGGAAGAAAGTTTGTAAGGTTTAAGTTGGGGTTCAAATCAAGTATGAAAACTGAACTGAGACTACAGAGTTGTAGACTTTGCAAGCAACCTTGGCTTCAGCTTATATACTGCACTAACTAATTGTTGGTTGGTCACAATTTTAGAAAATGATGGTAGAGTTTGGGTTTAAGTTAAAAGATAAAGTATGTTGCTATAGACACTGGAGTTTCAGAAATAAATGTAATGTTAGAGTTTAAAAGACAGTCTTTCACTCATCTCCAAGCTTAATATAAACATTGTTGAAAACTCCAGCAAACATCTAACTTGGTGAAATAATTGGCATCTTAAAGTTGCAAAACAAGCTCAGAGATCAGAGAGAATGGGTATCTATTCTTAACTATCACCACCATTGAAGAACTAGTAATCATATACTCACTAGAGAAATACATTCTTCTTATAAAAAATACCAGCATAACCATTGGGAATGATTGATACCTCCTAGATGTAGTATGGACTTGGACAAAGAGTAATGATGCTATAATGTTGTTTATTCTTTCTACTAGTCTATTACTTTGTTCTAGGATATTGTCTTCTGTAATTCTCAATGATTCTAGTATTTTTTCTAATACTTTAATAGGCCCTGCTACTAGTTGTCTTGTTCTATCCATGATATATTCTAGTGGCCTAACTACTATGCACTTCTCCTTTTGCAAGGTGAGCCTAATAATGCTTTACCAAATGTTACAATTCTAAGCTTGGCTTAGGTTACAACTTAGATAAAGGCTTGGATAAAAGAGAAAAGATAGGTCAATTGGTAAAGTATAAGGATATAGGATTGTATTTACTATTATATATACCTATAAACCATGTGTATATAAGAAGATATCCTTGAGGAAACAACAAGTAAGAAATGATAATAACATGAGGAAAATAGGATGAGAATATGAGAAGCCTCTACTACTATATGAGACACTAACTAATATACAATAAGGCAAATACAAGGCACAGTAAAGAGAAGTATAAGAATAAAATAAACCCTGCTACATGTCTAAGGTCTGATATTTATAAGGTAGACACTTATAAAACATAAAGTACTATCATTTGTAACACAATTGCTACTAAATAAGAAGCTGTAGCTGCTTCATAATAGGGCTGACAAGTACTTGCCAACTCATTGTTGTATATGGTAGGATGGTGATGATAAGGATAGTGATGGCAATATAAGTGGTAGTATTGGTATAGTAATAATAGTAGAGAGAAGAATCTTGTGTTGACCTTGTTCTCAGACTTATATTCTGACTCTGATGAAATCTTGGTAGATGCTAACAGGTTCTCTTCTTGTTCTACCTAATACTATCTACTAACTACTTTCTATCTACTGTTCTAATTGAATAATAAATGATTTTGCCCTAAGAAGAGATGTTCTACTCTAAGAGTTTCCCTACTAAATAATGCTATTACTCTACATAAACAAGTTACAATAAACCTGTAATATGAGCTTTCTACTCAAAATAGTAAAAGTATGCTAAATTAATACTGCCCAATTAAATAAGAGGTATATCTAGGTACCAGTCTAGGCCTAGTCAACACTATTCATGATTGGTCTTCTAATAACTGATTACTCTTTTCTTAAGTATAGGATTTAGCTGGCTTCTCGACTAAAGAATGGTAATGCTACTCAATCAAGAAAATATATAGAAAGTAAGAGTAGAGAGCCTCATACTAGGCAGTCTAGAGAAGGAGAATTAAGTTCTAATATTATAATTTAAGCCTAAATATAAGAATAAGATATAACTTATGTATTGAGTAACATAAGAGAATTTAATAGAGTTCCTAGTACAAATTTATATATCTTAGTCTGTATGTATACTACTTCTATCTACCTTAAAGTATATATGTCTACTATAAGGCTAATATACTATAACTATGTTATATAACATTATTAATTCTAATATTTTTATGTTCTTCTCTTAGTCACATGATGTTGTGACTATGATTGTGACTACTTGTTATACATTCTGTCATGCTATGTGACTGTCACATCATACTCTTTCTACTAAGTCCAAAAAAGAAACTAACTAGAAAAATTAATGAAAAATGAAAATAAATAAATAAAATTCCTAAATAACTAAGTTTTTCTTTTAGAGTTCTGAAACCTGATCTATTTTGTATACAGCCTCAAACTAAGTAGGAGAGTTTATATTCTTGAGTCTTTTTACTAACAAGATAGCAATATAGTTCTAGATTGCTATCTGAAGTTTATAGAGAAATTTAACTACTATAATTCATGGATTAGTATAACTAGATTCTGAAACTAGGGTTTGGAACTTATTGAGATAATTTTCTACTACACAACTTTCCTAACAGTATGTAGTTTTCTTAAAGTAGTTGATAGCTTTTATAGTAATATTAATAAGATAGAACTGAGTATAGAAGAGTTTCTCAAACTCTAGCCAAGTGATGATAGAGAAATTACCCATGTTAGATCTCTCTCTGAATAAGCTCTTAGACTATTTTATGGCTTAATAACCTCTAAAAAAGATGTTATTGCTTCTTTCTCTCTTGCTACCATCTTATATATATAAAAATTAGTGAATATACATTTTTTCAGCTCAGCTTTTAGTTCAAAACCTTTTCAAATGGCCAATTTACTATTTTACATATATATGAACATTGATGGTAACTATATCAGAGAAAGATCTATTTCCCTAAGCAAAATAAATTCAAGGAAAGCTTTAATTCTTTCAAATACTTTATCCACTTTATATTATGAAAGAATGGAGATGAATAACAATCTCCTGAATGAAAATGTATGAAACCCAATTAACAGTTCTCAACTATTCTATGATGGAAACATTGAAATAGGTAGATTAGTTAGAAAGATAACTGACAGTCATCTCCCTAGAGATTCACAATATGTACAAAACAAAGTATAGACCCTTAAGAACACACCAAAACCACAAGATGAGAGTGTATTCAATAATAATACTAATACATGTCTCTTACAGAACATCATTAATATTTAGCTGCCTTACAATATAAATCAGGTTGCTAAGCAAAACTTGTAGAATAGAATTTCCATTCCATTTCTCTTCATGGTTCACTCAAATATCTTTCTTCTAACTCTAAGAATATCAAGGAATCTTTGTATTGAATAACAAAATACATTGAAAACAAAAATAATAAAGCAAATGAAGTTCCAGACCTCAATGGTATAGACAAAGCTGCCTAGAAATTTATCTCTATCATTTACAACTCAGGATAGGATTCTCTTATTGCTAATAAAACCAATAACTCTTTTAGATAGAAAGTTTTGTTGAAATTCACTTTTAAGCTTGACCTAGTCAAGACTAGCAACAAAGGTGAAAAGAAAGCAAACAAGCCTGTGAGCTTTGAAAAACTACCTTTTCTTATTCTAGCTAAGTCATTCAAAGAAGTCAATGAAATTTTGAAATTCTTCAAGAAGAATAATCTAACAAGTGAGAAAAAAGACACAAAAAATTGTATGTACAAGTATCATCTTCATTTACTAATACAAGAAAAGTTCTCAAGATCAAAGAAACATTTCTATATTTACAGACTAAGAAAATTAAAAATATACAAAAAATTATCAATGGTAAAAACAAACCCAAGCTAAGAATCAATATGATGATAAAGGGTCTGTCTTGAAAGCATACCATTGTCCCAATGAGCAATGATAACAGAACAAAGTTTATGGAGAAGAGTAGTGCTTACTATCAAGTTCACAAACAGTGGACTTAGTTTCTCTTTATTTTCATTTTCATTTCTATTTTCTTTTTGATTTATTTTCCTAGTTTTCTATTTTTAGAACTTAGGGTTAGGGTTAGTGATGACATCACTTGGTTACATTTCAGTCACATCAGATGATATGGTAATAGTGACAGTCACAAGTCACATGACATATGGAGAAATGTAGAAGGTTCTGGAAGAATGATGTTATACAACATGTAATACACATGTTAATCTTAAAGTATATACATGATCATTTAGGGTAGGTTAGAACTAGCTTGCATGGACCATTAGGTATTTGTATATAAGGTAGACCATCTTGTACAGAGTTCTCTATCAAGTTCTCTTGTGTTACTCAATATAAGAGTTGTGCTATTGTCCAACCCTAAGGACTTTATTTCATAACACTTACATTACTAGCATGAATAGAGCACTTAAGAACATCAAATCCAAAGTTATGGCTAATTTCATTTGATCTGACCAATCTGGTATTATCATTGCCACCAATAAGATTGTATTACCACTTAATCTTCAGACAATTGAAAAATATGTCAAGAATGCAAATCATATTGAGGCTGATAAAGTCAAAGCCCCTTGTCTGCCTCAATCAAAATCATATCTGAAGATTATAAGTATCTCCTATTTATTAGAAAATACTAACACTCCTATCTTGGTAGATATAATTGAATTGATTATCAAGAGCAATTACATCTTCAACAATATTGTGGTAGTTTCTAGACTCCATATTATCAAAATGTCTCCAAAGTCTGATATAGTAATTATCTAGCTAGACATTTGGAATATCCAAAGCAGTAGCAAAGTTAAAGGTTTTATTAATAGATGCTTTAATGTTGGAAGTTATATCACTACTATTCATGGAATGAATATAAATATAGGAGTTCTATAATGTAAGAATTGTTGGAAGTGAGAACATACTACTTTCTCATGCAGAGTCTAAGGATCTAGATATGTTAAATGCAATGGTCCACATAAAATAGAGCACTACTATCATTTTATATAATGTTACAAGACTAAATTTAAAACTAACCCTCCAAGACTCAAAACTAAACAAGGAGAACTATACCTGTACTCTTTTAAGTATGCAAATTGCAAAGGCAATCATCAAGTTGACTCAAGCTTATGTCTGTTCTGGAAACATTGTTTCAACAGGGAATAGTATTCCAAAAAGTATCAAGAACTTCATAACAGCAAAAGATAATTGATTTGCTCAACCATGAGCAGCATATAAGTATGATTATAAAAGAAATCAAGATCTTTTCACAAAATGTTTGAAAGAACAATTTGCTTACTAATACCATTTTGGAAGCACAGAGTGAATTTGATATCATATTCATCTAAGAACTATTATTGTTACAACTCAAAGACCTTAGAGTGGGTCAATAAGAAGAACCTTGTATTGGGTTAACACAAGAGAACTCAATAGAGAGCTCTTTTACAAAGTAGTCTATCTTATATACCTATCCACATGGTCTGGGCTAGCTACTGTACATCCTACCCTAAAGTACCATATGTAAGACATGAGGTTAATATATAGTGTACATGTTATATAACATCACTTCTTTTAGAACCTTCTACATCCTTCTATACATCATGTGACTAAGTAATGTTGTCACTAGTTCTAACCCTAAGTTCTAAAAATAGAAAAATGAAAATAAATCAAAAGAAAATAAAAATGAGAGTAAGAAAATAAGAAAAAACTGAGTCCACTTTCTGCAGTCTTGACAAACATAGTCTTTCATTCACTTCACCTCTAGTTCTTTGAACAGAGAAGGAGAAGAATTGATAGAAGTTCTGAATTATTATAATTGAATAACTTTTTTCAGAAACCCTTCAAGCAATTATAATTCTCTTAGAGTTATATCATATATTAATGTTAGACTTTCATTCTTTTGATCTTCTTTATGTTAACATATACTCAGATTTGTCTCAATCTGCTTTAAAGAATACTGAAGCAAACATCAACAATGTTTTAATTATGACAGAAGATTTCAATATTAGAGATAGTATTTGGAATCCATTGTTTTCTTATTATTCTAGTCATAGCAATATTCTTATTAACATTGCTAACTCTTTGAACTTATATATTTCCAAACCCACTAACTAGATTCCTACTAGATACTCAGATAATCAGAATGACTTAAATTCAATCATTGACCTTGCATTCCTCTGGCTGACTTCATCAGAATTTGATAATCATACAATCCATCCTGAATGGAGGCTGATATTAGATTACACTCCACTCATAGTCAATATTGCAATTTTTGAGGAATATATTCAAACCAAAACTCATACAAGTGTCAAAAACAGCAAAAAAGAAAAGAATTTCCTTGTTAAACTCATCAATTCTGTCAAAAGCCTTAATATGGATCATATTTCAAGTAAGAAGAGTCTTGAACAAGTAGTACAAGAATTCATACACAATACAGAGGAAATTTGGTTCAAACATTCAAAAGTCATCAATATCACCAAACATTTGAAATCATGGTGGAATGAGGATTGTCAAAGAGAACTAGAGGAATATAGAACTTTAAGAAGTTTGGAAGATTGGAAATTTTTCAGAAGTATCATCAAAAAAACCAAACAAGTATTTTTTGACTCCAAAATTCAGAAAATTGTAAGTAAAAACAGTAGTTCTTGGGAACTCATGAACTGTATTATGGCAACCACTAATAACAAAGACTAATAATAGCACAACAAGTAAATCTCTCAGTAGGATATTAAGTAGAAATCATAATAGAACTCAACAAGAAATCTCTGATATATTGCTATCCTATTTATACTATGAATAGATAGTCTATGCTAACAATAAATAACCTTACCCTAATATTTATATGTTGTCCATGCTTCTACCATACATTAACCTCATATCTTCTATAAGGATACTATACTATATATATGCCTTGATATCATTCTTCTAGTCCTTTCTCCTAGAGTCTAGGCCTATAATCTCACATTATATAATATGTTATATAACTACAGTAATATGCCTCTTTATTATCAAATAAAAATAAAATAAAAATAAAAAATAAAAGAAATATTAAATCAAGAAAAATATTAGTGTCCAAGTATACCATAACAAACTAGATCAAAAAGTACAAACTTCCAGCCATCAAAGCAATCAAGTATAATAAACAACCTTGTTTAGAACTAAACAATTTATAGTAGGCTTTTCATACATTATTCAATTTGGCACAAAACTATTAGGTTAACAAATATAACAATACTTTAATCCCTAGTCCTAATAAATTATCTTGAAGATATCTCAAAGTTATTGTCAACAACAACAATTATCTCAAAAGCTTTATTAATATAGCTAATATATGTATTGATTTAGGATATTGGCCATTATATTTCAAAATATTGATATTAATCATTATTCCTAAACCTAATAAGGTTTCACACAACACCCCAAAGATATTTAGACCAATTATTCTACTGAATACACTCAGCAAACTCATTGAAAAAACTATTGGCAAAATGCTACAGTGTCAGTGAATCTCCAAGAATGTTATTCACTCTTGTCAACTAGGTATACTAAAACAATAATCTACTACTGATACTAGGATTGTTTTGACCTATCTTATCCATGCTAGTTAGGTCAAGAATCTCTCAACAAGTACTTTGGTATTCAACATTGTGCAGTTCTTCTTTTCTCTTAGCCATCAGTTTCTTCTGTTAATCTTAGACAAAGCTAATTTTGACTTCAAGATTTCTTGATTTTTCTAGAACTATCTAGTAGATAGAAAAGCAAAGTATCCTTGGAATAACTTTTCTTCTTCTTATTTTGATGTCAATGTTGGAGTCAGACAGAGTTCTGCTCTATCTCTTATTTTATCAGTATTATATCTTTTTTCTGTTTTTCATATTTTTGAAAAAAGATTAAAAAATTTAAAAATCCCAATTTCTGTCATCTCTTTTATAAACAATAGTCTTTTTATTTCTCAGAACAAATCTCTTGATGTTTCAAATTCCAATCTTTTTTGTAGTTACTAGATCATAACCTCTCTTCTGAAATAGTCAGATTTAGTCATTGAACATGGAAAAACAGAATTTTTTCATTTTTCTAGAGCTTATAGAGTCTTCAATCCTGTATTTTTGAATCTATCCATCCTAGGAGGTCCCATTCTTTATCTGAAGAATACATAGCACTATCTAGGTTTTATATTCAACAAAAATTTGATGTTTTAACAACATATCAACTTTTATACAAACAAGGTAATATTGATCATTAAAATGCTTGGAAATTTATTAAGAGGGCTTATTCCTTCCCAAAAATGCCTCTTATACAGATTATATATTCTTTCTATTACACTATATAGATTTCTGTTATAGTACTATAACAAAGTACCTTTGGCATATCTGCTTAAAGAACTCAGAAATATACAATAAAAAGCTGCCTTATGAATATTAGAAGCTTTTCAAATGTCTTCTTCATTCATTATTGAAGCTATTGCAGGTCTCATTCTGATCTACTTATACCTACAAAAACTCAGTGGTAGATTACAACTCAGAACATAATCACTACTACCTAATTATATCATCAAATCCATGTTGAAGTTAAGATACTCAAATTTCAACAACAATCATTGTTTATCACTTAAAAATTAACTCCCAAACAGCAATTGAATATTAAGAGTTCTATTGTAGATGCTAACAATAGATTGAATGGAATTTTTCATTCTTTTAATCCTCTTAGTAGTAAATTTTCTCTGGAAAACAAACTGATTAATATTTTCCCTAGTCATTTTTATTTTCACTTATTGAATAGAGAAAATGGAGAAAGTAAACAAGCATATGTTTGTAAACTTGATAATCTTATACTCTAGATATTAGCTAAATCTAAAATGGCTGTTATTGTTTCTGACATGAGTATTAAAAATCAAGTTGCTATATTAATCACTTATATATATGTCCATGACAAATCCATCATCAAGACTCTTCATCATACTATTAATATCACTTCTAATGAGACTGAACTGTTTGCTATCAGATGTAGCATAAACCAAGCTATCCAATTAGACAACATAAATTGCATTGTGATTATCACAGATTTGATACATATGGCCAAAAGAATTTTTGATTCTTCAATTCACTCATATCAAGTTCAAACCTCAGCAATCTTTCAAAAACTCAGAGATTTCTTCAATAAAGATCATCATAACTCCATTAAACTTTGGAAGTGCTTAAGTCGAAAAAGATAGTTTTTACATGATATAGTCAACAAAGAAATGAAGAACTTTGATTTTGTTCCCATATTTCCATGCAAGTCCTTATAGGAGTTTAACAGAAAGAGCAAATGTGATGAAATGCTCAATACTTGAAAGATAACATTCCAAGCTTTAGACTCTAAAGAAAGGCATTTTTTAGATTTACATGATGAAAACTCAAACATTATTGAACCAACTTATTCTAAAGGGGAATTATAGCTGAAATTCTTTGGTTATTCAAATTCACTATGTGTTAGAGCCACACAAGCCATTGTCAATTATGCTCTTATAAGAGAATACTGTCTTAGATTTTTCCCTTGAGAACAATTTGTATGTCTGTATAGACAGTATCCTATTGAAGTAAGACAATATATTCTTCACAAATGTAGAAGGTTCAACAACTATTGGAATTTCAGACAGGATACTTTAGCTCCTATTCCTAGATTTTAACAATAATGCTTTCTCTTTCAGAAAAAGTATTACTTAGTTGAATGGTATATGTTTTTTTTAAAATAGTATATACTTTTCTTTTCTATTTTCCTTTTTCTTTTTCTTCATGTTGTCTGCATCTGCATATACATAGCTACATTGTAGTTACTGCAAACTGCTCTTATACTCCATATAATAAATTGATGATTTATTTTTTAAAAAAACCTCTAAAAAGAGAGCCCAGAGAACCTTATCTTGATTACAGGTGAAATGGTCTACCAATAATCAAATATAAAGGATACAGATACTGTTGAAATCTGATAGAGAAGAGACATAAAGTTGAAAGCAACAGGAAAGGAGAGAGAAAAGTTTTGTAGGTATGGGAGTGTTAGTTAGGGAAGGAGATCTTGTAGTAGAAAGAGAGTGAATATCTGCAGATGTAGAGGTGGGGTTAGGAATTAAAGCCCACAAGTCATGGAGTTGACTTACAAGATTTGCAAGGATGTTGTTGGTAGATACTCCTAAGGCATGTTAGTACTCTGCTACCTCTTGTAGATGATGCTAGAGGAAGCCTAAGACTTTATCAATACTAACAGAGCTCTGTGGGTGCTTATTCTGAGCAGACATCATTTGAAAGATGAGAAAGAGAAAGAGAGGTCAAGATATAAGAATAAAGTCCACAACTACTAGACCACTTCATGTTTTGAGGTCTCAAAGAGAGAAATTCTGTTTTACTATTAGAGCAACTGAAAAAATTCTGTAAGATTATGAAGTTTACTCCAGGAAATCTAAGCTAATATTGACAACTATACTAAAGATAGGGCCTATCTTTTATTCTATCTCCAGGAAACATAAAAGAACAGAATGGGATTTTCTGAGGATGATAACTATTCTAAATACTCTAGATGTTCATTCCAATCAAGTAGAACAATAGCAGTTTATACTAGAATGATAATGGTTATTAAAAAAGTCTGTGAAATTACAGAGTTCACTCTAGGAAACCTAAGAGAATGGAATGGAGTTTTCTAAAGATGACAACTATCCTAAATACTCAAAGATATCTATTTCAATCACAGAATAATAGTGGTCTAAGCTTAGACTGATAATCCTAGTTTAAGCTAAAATAATGATGGAATGATAAAAGCATCTAGAATATTAGCAGAACTTATCTGATGATGACCAGAGGCATAGGAAGATAATTGCATGAATAATGGGAAAGTATCAGGAACTCTGTAGGTATATAGTAAAATTTAGAAGTTAGTTAAGAACAAACTTTATGAGTAATAGCAGAAAGTGGCAGAGTTAGGAGAACAAACACTATAGGCTTTGACAATAGTGTTAGGGTAGAGATCTAGAATTCCATGAACATGAATGGTAGTATTGTAGTTAAAGAGACAGATCTTCTCACAATGCTGGTCCAAGCTAGAATAATAACAAAATGATAGAAGTATCTAAAGTACTTATTTAGAATTAGTATAGCTTATCTGATAGTGACAGAGAGCAATTGTATGATCAGTAAGAAAACATTATAAACTTTATAAAGTTTGCAGTAGAGTTTGGGATTGATACTTGGATAGTAGTACAAAACTTCACTAAGCTTGTGATAGACTTTGAACTTGATAGTTTCCCTGTAGTAGGAAGTGGTGGTATTAAAGAGATGAGCATCACAGGCTTTGGTAACAGAGTTTGACCTGTTACAAAAGATCATCTTATAGACTTGGTCTACAAACAGAGATCACAAGTACTAATATATTAACCAATATATCCAGATATCTTGGGCTACTAGTAATTTTTATCAGCATTTGTATAGCTATGGAGATCTAGAATTTATTTGCTATAAGTAAGCTATAATTCACAGGTGCCTTTGAAATATTGAAAGACATGTTGTATAGTCTTTCAATAAGGCTTTCCAGAGTTTTCCAAGAAATAAAAGAGAAGTTAGACAGTATAAGCAATGTTCAGATAGGTTCACAAAGCTATATATATGAGTATACTAATAGCTTTTTGATATGGTATCTTGGCTATCCAAGCAATCTTGTTTGTTGACTTGATTACTTGATCAGAGATGAGATAGATAAAGTGATTTATAGAAAAACTAGCTAGCTTCACATTTTTAAAACTATAATATCATAGTAATACATCAATTTATAATCATTAAGACAGTAGTAACTTGCCTTTATTTTAAAGTCTTTTTACTTTAATTCCTAAAAGCTAGTATACTTCTTCCAAGTTACTTACTTCAACATACTCTTGAACTCCAGCTTTGATCCAAGCAATGAGAGAGACATTTATGGCTGCAACTATATAGTCATTAACATATACAAAAATGATAGCAAGGTCAGATAGTTGTGAGAGAAAGAATACATATGTGTTTGACTCAGTATGTGAAAAACTAAGGAGATTAATTAGAATCTTACATAGACATTAATACCAATATCTATCAGACTGCTTCAGACTATATAATATTTTTCAAAGATAATACACATAATAAGGAAATTTCAGATCTTTGAAACTAGATAGTTGTTTTATATAGATAATCTTATCATTAGATAGCTTTTTGTTTAGATATACTTCTTTGATATGTATCTGGTATATCTCTATATTCAAGGCTGTTGCAAGTGTTAGAACTTTCCAAATAGATGCCAACTTTACTATGGATATATATATATCAAAATAGTTAACTTTAGAAACTTGGGAAAAATCTTGAGCAATCAGCTAGGCTTGAAAGTGAACAATGATGTCTATGGCATCTTTCTTGGCTTTGAACATCTATTGTAAACCAATAATATTAGTACTAGATGGGCAATTTACAAGTTCTCATATACTAGTATCTATTAATATCTTGTACTCTTTAGCCATACCTATCTTCTACATCACCCAATCAACTCTTTTCATTGCTTCCTGCAAAGCTTTTGGCTTCAATGTTAGGTGTAGTTCATACCAAAAGGTAAATGTCAAGTTCACAAATGGTGGACTTAGTTTCTCTTCATTT
>Ga0157359_1000407_pt1 | contig 15484 bp, 8 predicted proteins | sample AttcapACBM3_FD_111482 | JGI IMG/M metagenome (GOLD analysis project Ga0157359, IMG submission 111482) | Fungus gardens microbial communities from leaf cutter ant in Botucatu, State of São Paulo, Brazil - Atta capiguara ACBM3 | ecosystem: Host-associated > Fungi > Mycelium > Unclassified ...
AGATAATGACTCCAACTGGATGATACACTAGAGATAGAGCAATTTCTATGCCTTCTATAACTACTGTTTTCTCTCAGTCTATAGACCTCTTAGCTGAGGCTCTTGAAAAACTGGTAACCAACCTCATATTAGTAATAAACCCTATATCCTTGGCTACTAAATATCAGATACCAAAAATCTTTGATAGGACTAATCTAGATAAACTAAACAACTTTCTGTTCCAATGCTAACTTCATTTCTGCATGAATCTTGTACAATTTACCACTCATGCTGCAAAGATAAACTTTGCCATGACTTACCTGACAAAAGTAGTATAGTATAAGACTGGTTCAAGATTGGGTTAGGCCAGAAAGAATAGAAGATCTATTAAGACTAGCTTGAGAACTAGTCAAGATTCTTGAAAAAGTTACACTACCATTTTGGTCTATCCAATCTTATAAGAAATACTGCTATTGTACTACATAATCTATGGATGAAGACAGTTAATAGGATCATCTTTTATAATATTAATGTTATAAACTTAAATCCTTAGAGTTGGATAAAAGAACAAAACTCTTGTATTAGAGTAAAATATAAGAGAACTTGATAGAGAGCTCTTTACAAAATAGTTTATCTTATATACTTCTATAAATGGTCTGTGCTAGCTACTGTGCATCCTACCCTAAATGACCATGTGTAAAGCATGAGGTTAACATGTATTGTCCATATTGCATGATGTCATTTTGTTCCAGAATCTTCTACTTCCTTCTTCTGAGTCCTGTGATCAATGTTGTGACCACACCATCAGATGTGATTGATGTGACCAATCACTTCTATCCCTAATCCTAGAGTTCTAAAAATAGAAAAGATGAAAAATAAATCAAAAATGAGAAAGAAAATAAAAAGAAACAAAGTCTACTTTCTATGATCTTGACAATTGAGTTCATAAAGTATATATTTTGATCAAGTTGAGGGGACAATATTCTCTGATACAGATACTATCAAGGGCTTCTATACTGACTACAGAACTCTATTTGTCTAAGAGAAGAAGGAAAGCCATTTACTTTTTAATCAATATACTCCTTGGCTATAGTTATTGACAACTGTTACTAGAAAGGACATGGAACTTCTCATTTGTACTGTAACTTTGAACTCCTATATTTGTTCTATCTAATAAGCCAAACCTGGGAGATAAACTCTCGAACTTTCTTCTCTGAATTAATATATCTAGTTAGCTTGGAAGTAATAGAAAACTTACCATAAATAAACAAAAGAGATATATAAATAATAATCTATGCATATACTATGGTTGTCATATCCCATATTTTGATCTTATTTGTTCTTACTTATGGATAACTATCAGTTCTTATCCATATTCCCAGACTCTTTTCTAATATAAATCAAAATTAGCCATGTTATTTCAGATATCATTACTAATACAAAACAACTCTATAGATACTTCTCCCTTAACATCTGAGAATCAGTAGAGAGTAGGATAACTTGCTTAGTAGTTACATCTCAGATAGTTATTCTAGACATATTAATAAGTATATAATCTGGTAGTTTACACTGTAGTAACTTATTCTGAAAATTAACTAAAACTAGTACTACTCTTCTGGTGTTAGTAATAATACACCTTACTACTTTCTAGTGGTTATCCACCTCCTAAAATTCCCAGTTCCAATCTGAAGTATATAATTAGTATAACTTATAGAAGTGTAGTATATATACTGAAGCTGAAGATCATTCTGCTTTGACTTTTGCATTTTCAGATAATATATTTTACTTGGATCTTAATATCTGAGATGTCTCTTCTAGATCTCAGATAATGAGGTATAGACTGTATCTAATGGTAGTGACAAAAGTCATAAAGCTAAGGCCTGTTTCTTATACCTATCTGAAACTACTAGGCTCCAAGCTGGATAAGTAGAAGTTATACTTTCTATTCTGGAAACAACTCTGGTTACTCAGTTGGAAAACTAGAATGTGGGCTATATTGATCTTGTCTATGTAACTAAGAATTTTATCTATCTCAACACCACTGTCTTTTCTAACCTAAACTTACTTACATTACCCTTCATATTACCACTGGTCTGTAAGTCAGACCATATCCAAAATCCAACCTTCTGTACTCTCATAAACTCTAGATCTACACATTGCTTTATTGACATTGTATTTGCATTAAAGTATAACACTCCTACAAAGCCAACTTTATTTGTGGAATTAAAATTATTTGATAGATTGTCAAACAACATCATTACTAAGACCACTTTCTTATCCATTACATTTCTATCTGGAGACTAATAATATTAAATATATATATTATCTTACTTAACTCTTCTTACTTACTAGTTCTCAGATATAACTTGCTTATTCAAAATAATCTAACAATTAACTGAGCTACTAGATTTATCACCTTTTAATGGGACTCATGAAAAGAAACTAGTCTTTCCAAGACTCTTCTAGTGTTATGACTTGAAACTAAAAGATAGATCAAAAGAGAAATCTTGTATTAGATTAATACAAGAGAACTTAATAGAGTTCCAGTTACAGAGTGTCTATCTCATATACACTTGGCCAATAGTTTATACTACACTAAACCTAGTCTATTCTAAAGAACATATGTACTATATGCCATTAACATATAGTATAACATTATTGTTCCAGAACTTTTAACATTCTTCTGTGACATGTGATTGTGTGACCATGACTTGTGACTGTATCATATGTCATATAACATTATGCTGAACCCCAACTCTAAGTCTAAGAATAAGAAAACAAAAAGAAAAGAAAATAGAAATAAGAAATAAAATAAAAATAAATTAAGTTTATTATCTTTAATTCTAATATCTAATACTTGCAATCCCTAAAGAATCTCTGCACAGCACCTTCAATTCCAGTTCTAAAACTGTAATCTTGTCTCATTCACATATCACTATTATTGGAATATAGTCATATATCCAAACAGCACAAATGTCAGAATCAACCACTTTCTATCTTGTACTCTATTCTACTAACTTGAATAGAAGAGCAGCTAGAATTATGAATGACCTAGTTAATCTATCTGCTATTTCAACTGAATATCACAAGTTTGTTAATATTTTCAGCAAGGTCAAAGCAGAAACACTGGCTTTGCATCATCTGTATGAACTACAAATCAAGTTAGAAGATGAAAAAAACCATCTATTGGAACTATCTACTCACTCTCAACTACTGAATAAGAAGTTTTCAAGAAATTAATCAACAAAAGCCTTGACACTAAATTCATACAACTAGCTTTCTCTCTCTATAGAGTATTAGTGCTTTTTATAAAAAGAAAGATAGCTCTCTTCATCTATATGTCAACTTCTGAGGACTTAACTGTATTATACAAAAGAATAGATACTTACTTCCTTTGATATCTAATCTCCTTGATTCATTCTGGAAGACACACATTTATACAAAGATTGACCTCTGTCACATATACCACTTGGTATGAATTATAGAAGAAAATGGATAAAAAACAGTCTTCTATACTCATTATGGATTCTTTGAATGACCAGTCATATCTTTCAGTCTAACTAATGCTTCTACAGCTTTTCAATAGTTTATAAACAATATCTTCTTGGACTTTTTCAATATCTGCATAGTTATATATCTTGATGATATCTTTATCTATTCAAATAACATGTCTCAGCATAAGAATTACATTAAAGAAGTATTGTGCTAGCTTCAAAAGGCTGGATCATATGTAAAGACAGAGAAATGTGAGTTCTACTTCAATTTCATAAAATATTTAGAATACATTCTGTCCTCTTCTAGGCTGTCTATGTCTTTTGATAAAATCAAAACAATTCAAAATTGGCCTAAACCTAGAAAAATAAAGGATATATAAGCTTTCTTGGAATTTGCTAGCTTTTATTGTTGCTTTATTTACAACTACTTGGTTATAGCCACCTTACTAATCCAACTAACTTAATAAAACACACCTTGGAACTTCAACTCTCCATACTATAAAACATTTAACACTCTCAAAAAGTATTCACTTTTGCTCTAATCTTCACTTACTAAATTTCTAATGTTCAAATGATCATAGAAACTAACATATTAGAATACATTGTCATATTCCAAACTCTAAAACATGTCTGACTTTAATATGACATCAAATTCCCACAGTTATTTTGCTTTATTTGTGCCTAAAACTCCATTAGTGGTTTGATACTTTATCGTAAACTTAATCTCATCAAATTTCTGTGGTTATTTGGCTTTATTTGAGTCAAAATCCATGGTTATCTTTATCTGTTTCCATTGCCTAATTATTTCCTTCAAACTCCACAAAATTACTCAGACTTTTAATTACTTCTTTTGTTACTTTATATATTTAAGGCTGGTGATTACTTTGTAATAGCTAACCTGATAATCAATTAAAGTTGACACTAAATCTCTGATATCAATGGCAATATACTTTACTTCTCTCCTTATAACTTCTTACAAGGCCATCCTTTGAAATTGTGACTATGTAGCTAGTAGAAGGTACAACATGTCAGGAGTACAGTATGAAGTACATATATAGTACCAGCCAGATGTTAAAGTTAAGCTTGCTATTGTGCACTTTTAGCATAACTGGTTCAGTGGCTGGTCTGTTCCTAACATAATGTCAAGCTTCCAAGCAGTTGGTAGTTTGACTCCTAGTAAAACCATTCCCTTTAAATAGATAGTTGTTAACATGGAAGTGTGACATGACCAGGAGTGTCACTAGGGATGGTACCAGTTGCTTAGCTATACATCTCCATTAGAAACCCTATAAGACTGTTAAGGATTTAAGACCACAACACATGGCATAACCCTTTGGTACAGCTATTCATATAACTTCCATGTGGGGACTACATGCCTTGAAAGGGGGATACTGTCAGGAGTACAGTATGAAGTACATATATAATACTAGCCAGATGTTAAAGCTAAGCTTGACATTACACACTTTTAGTGTAACTGGTTCAGTGGCTGGTCTGTTTCTAACATAATATATAAGTTGAGGCTAAGGTTATTCCAACAAGTCTGTATTACCAAGCTCATTACATGGAGTTTCTATACTCTGTGCATTTCTGAGCCAACTCTGTAGACTTTCACCTTCATATTAGGTATAGTTTATACCTTAATAACTAAGATCTATAGCAAACTCTTGAACAATGGATAAGTAGTAGACTTTATATGGAATATATGGAATACAAATGTTTAAAAAATTCCTAGTTTTAGCTTATATACTGTGTTTCTGCTTATCATACTGGTTGTATATTTCAGAAGACATACTTAGAGAAGTTGGAGGAAATTATTCTACTCAAAGAGTAAAGAGGTATGTTACTGATAATAATAGAAGATAATGTTAGTTTGAGTTGATTTTCAGAATAAGGATTATAGTATAACTGTTAAGCACAGTCTATATTTGAGGAAAGGAAAAGTCCACAGGTTTAGTTTAGAAATGTACAAGATATGAAAACTTCATACAAAATGTATAGTAATGTAAGCTTTCCAGAACAATCTTGACTTTAGCTTATATACTGTACTATCTATCTGCCATATGGTCACAACTTTAGGAGATATAACAAAGTTTGAAGTGAGTAAATGCCAATGATAGTATGTTGCTATATGTAACGATCTTAAGCTTGAGCTCAGATTGCAACTAAGGCAAAGACTTGAGGAAGAGTAAGGGAGATGTATAAGTGGTAAAGCGTAAAGATACAGGACTGTATCTACACTATATATATATATACTACTAGTCCTTAGAACAATGAGGCGTACATGAGGTAGAATACATGAGGATAAAATGAGGAAACACTGAGGAACAGGCTAGGTTGTGGCACCTACTATATGAGGTGCTGACTGAGATTCCTACGGCGTAGCCGATTGTGTCATCATACCCTTTGCCCATGTCCATGCTGTCTTCAGGAGGCATCAATTGTAACACTATAGAATATTAGAGATCAAGTTCAACTTGAATATTTGATTATCAAACTAGCAAACTACAGTGTAACTACTATTCTTCAAGTATAATAGAAAGGAGATGCTTGAGGCTTTCAGAGTACAGCCCAAGCAGATGTTTCAGTGGTAAGACACTGAAAGAGATTGATAGGAGAACTTTATTGTAAAAGGTCAAGTTAGATAGGAGTATCTTTGTTATAAAAGACTAAGTACTCAAGGAATTCAGAATTGATTACATTACTACTATAGGAACATGTTGCAGGAATAAGACTGTCATAAAAGATAGACTTTTATCATGAATTAATAAGACATCACTATTATGGAGGATAGTCTCTGAAACAAGTGGACTTCACATATGACAGTATTTCTCTCTTAAAACTGAGTCTTTGAAGTCCTATTTAGTTTACTTGTAGAATCTGTGATGATGTCTAAGTCAATATAAAAGAAGAAGAAAATTACACTTCTTTCTTCTTACTACTATATCTCTCCTACCATCCTTTACCATCTCTGAGATTGATGCTAAAATTCTCAAGCATCTGATAATACTATCAGATATGGTTTACACTGAGAGATGAAAGTTTATGAGTTTAGCTTATATATAAGTAACACAGAACTTGCAGAAGTATTGTACATCAGTACAAAGACTTGGCTAGAAATAACCACAGTAAACTAATTCCAGTATTTTGTTCACACTAAAGTGGCCAGCTAATATATGATTATGATTATACTAGAGTATGTATGTGTGGAGATTGTTAGAGGATGGTATATAGATTCTGCCATTAAGGAGAAGAAGACTAGTAGAGACTATCAGCCATTTATTAAGATGTGTTTTGTAGTAGTAGAGTTACTAGAAAGTACTAAATGAATGTCTTGGTATAGAATATCAAAATTAATAATGGTAGCTGTATAAAGGGAAGAAAAGTCTTTATGTTATGACCTTAAGCTTGGCTCAGGTTGTAACTTAGGCAAAACTTAAGTAGAAAAGGGAGGAATAATCAATTGGTAAAGTATAAGGTATAGAAGAGTATCTATACCTAAAGACCATGAGAAATATATATGTTAGCAATAAAGAAATGAGTTAGAAAACACAAGAATGCCTTTACTAGTACATGAGGCACTGACTGATTCTACATATTGTTAACACACAGTATAGCCAATCATTGAGTCATAAAAAACCTCAATACCTGTTGTCTAGGAAGCAACTACCTGTATACCATGAGGTAATAATAACACTGTTTTAGCATTCATATTCCCATGAACTAGTCCATTAATGCTAAATCTCCAACTACATAAGATGTAACCATCTTCTTTGTTGGTCTTATAATGATCTCTCCTCATAATGTTAGAGCAATGAAATAGGGTTCATGTAGTGGTTTCTTTGTATAGATCTCAATTGGAAATCCTCATCTTGTTGTGTCTACATTATGTTTTTGTTTATGAATTCAGCAGCAATTTCTTTCTAATATTGTTCATTCTATTCCTTATTAAGTTAGAGAGTTTTGTAGTGTAGTGGTAAATAGAATAATGTGGTTTTCACTGGTGATTGCATTAATACTATAGATTTTTCCAGGTTGTTTACTTTATATTTTGGTTCAGAGGTTTTTGGTCTACTTGATTTTGATAATATATTGTATGGTTTATACAGAAATACTTCTTCATCTTGTACTCTGTCTTCTTTCTATTTCCTTTTATTGACTATTACTGGTTGTGGTGTGCTTTGATGTATTTCTTGGTATGTATTTTGGATTGTTTTGATATATTTCTCTACTAGTTGATTTTCTTTTCCTTTGCATCTATCCAATTTGTTAGCTAATAATACTTGAATATGATGTGCTTGGTTTTCTATGTTTTCTTGAATAATATTTTGTAAGTCTTCCAATATGCTAAACATATCTCCTGCTATTTGTATTTATATACATTACTTGCTTGTAATATTATAGTCTCAGTTTCTGCCAATTGAGTATTTGTAACTTTGGCTAACCAAACTATGTTTTGTAGCTGGAGTTGAATATCTGCTATAGTCTCCAATCTTCTGATAATGTTGAGATACTTCTTCATCCAGTCTTTTCTTTCATTATTTAATGTAATAATCAAATCTATATTGTTAATAGTATAGGAAATATAGAGATTAGAAGGGGTAGGTGCAGTAGTGAATTAGTAGGCTATTTGAGTTGATTTCTTGATGTTTGGTGAACTTTAAGATGTTAAATTAAGGTTTTATCCCCCTCTTTTATAGGTTTTAACTCAAAATCCTTGTTCAATAGTTTTCAATCACTTTCTTGGCATAAGATAACTCTGTTTCAGATATCCATTGGTCATGTTCATTTCCATATTCCTTCCAATGCACCAAGAATTGTATGCTATGTTCTTATTTCTTATAATTCCTGACTTCTTTCACTTCATATTCTTCTTTTTCATTAATAATATTTAGTAGTGGAGTTGGATTCATATGTTGTTCTTTGAAATGTGATTCCCTACATCATGTTAGCAGGTCTTTATTAAACACATTGTGAATTGCCTATCTTTCTGGCAGCTCTAATTGAAGCACTTCTTGACCAATATTCTTTGAGATTCTAAAAGGTCCATATTTTTTCTAGTTCAGCTTTTTTGAGGGTAAATTTGATTGGATATTCTTGGCTTCCAACCACACATTTCTCCAACCTTCAGTCCTTGTGGATTATGTCTTTTTCTATTAAACTGTTTTTTCATGGCTTTTTTTGCCACTTCTATTGATTTCTTTGCTACTTTCTAATTTCTTTGCAATTCTTCAAGTATATCTTCTAGTTTTGGTAATTTCATTTTCACTGTCAGGTTCCCCTTCTATAAATATCTTCCAAAGTTAAGTTCAAATAGGGTATGTTCTGTTGTTGCATGTTTCTTGTCATTATACTAGAATTCTGCTGTTAATAACTATTCTATCCAATTTTCTTACTGATAATTCACATAATGTTGCAAAAATGCTTCAACTTCCTAATTGACTTGTTCTATTTGTTCATTAGTTTGAGGATGATATACTATTGATAATATTCTCTTCATATCCAATGTCTTTGTTAAATCTTTTATGAACCTTGAAGCAAACTAAGGTTCTCTGTCACTAAGAATTTTCTATAGTATTCCATATAATTTCCAGATTTTGTCTTGATAAATTTTAGCAATTATTTCCAATGATACTATTGTTGTCATTGCTTTAAGTCTGATTATCTTTGAAAATTGATTCATTATTACCACAATTGCATTCTTATTATTTAATCTCAGTAGTGGTTCAATAATATCAATACTAATTTCTTACTATAGTCTGTTCAGTGTTTCCAATAGATAAATTTGTTAGCATTTTGTACATCTTTGAACATACTTCTTGATATCTCCTTTAATTCCTAGCCACCCATAGTTCCTTTTGATTAACTCAAGCATCCTTTGCTGTCTTAGATATTCTATATCTGCTAGATTATGATTTTCCCATAAGATTTGTTCTTGTATCTTCTTGTTGTTCAAAATGTCAATTCTTTCTTTTATGTAGATTATTCTGTTGTCTTCCTATGCTTGTCCATTATCTTTTTCAAGTTTCTTTTGTACTTTTTGCTTCTTTGTCTGATTTTTCCATATTTTGTCCAATAATATGGTTTCTTCTCCTACTTGGTTTCTCTTGATAACTATTACTTCTGCTTCTGTTGCAACTTGTTCTGTTCATATTTTATCTTTGAGTAGTTGAACATCTTTGTTATTATCCATAGTATTCACTTAGTTCTTTCTTAATAGTATATCTGCCTTTGTATTTGTCTTTTCTGGTATATATCATAAAATAAAATTGTAATTCTGTAGCTTCAAATACTATTTAGCTTGTTTACTGTTGAGTTTATGCAGCTCTCTGAAATACTTAAGATTTTTGTAGTTGGTTCAGACTTCAAATTTTTTTGTGGTGTCTAGCAGATATTGTCTCCATTTTGTTAAGGCTTCCACTATGGCAAGTAATTTTTTGTTATAAATCCCATAGTTTCTTTCAGCTAGTTGCATTATCCTGGATAAGAAAGTAATAGGTTTCCATTTTTCTTCTTGTTCTTGAAATAAGATCACTCTAATAGCATGTCCTAAAGCATCTGTTTTTACCCTGAATTTACCATCTCTCTTTGGAAGAATGAGTACTGGTTGACTTGTAATCTTGTCTTTTAGTTTTTCAAATGCTATCTGATATTATTCTTTCTATTTCCAATTCTTTTTTCCTTTGAGTTCATTAAGAGGTTTTGCTGTATGACTGAAGTTCTTGATGAATTGTTGGTAAAAGTTTGCAAACCCTAAGAAAATTTTCACTTCTTTTATCTTGGTAGAGATTTTCCATTCTTTAACTGCCTTGATTTTATTATTTTCCATTTAAACCTTCTCTCATTCAACTACTACTCCCAAGATGGGTATCTTCTCCACATCAAAATTACATTTTGACTATTTGAAACAGAGATTGTGTTTCTCTACAATCTTTAAAAACTATATTGTTCTTTCTTCTAATTCTTTCTTTGTCAGGGCCAGTATAACAAAATTGTCCATATAATTTACAAGTACTTCTTCATGTAATAATTCTCTAATGATACTGTTCATCATCCTCTGAAATATTCCTAGTGAGTTGTATAATCCAAAATACATGACTTTGAGTTCAAAGAATCCTTTGCTTGTTACTCTACATGTTTCCTTGACATTGATCTGTCCTACTATCTATAGACTATACTACAAGTATTGATTGTCTTCCTGATGGTCTAGAAACCATAAACATTCCCATGGCCTAACCACTATACACTCCCTTTTTATAAGGTGAGTTTAACAACACTTTATCAAATGTTATGATCTTAAGCTTGGCTTAGGTTACAACTTGGACAAAACTTAAGTAAAAAAGAGAGGAATGATCAATTGGTAAAGTGTAAGGATACAGAAGAGTATCTATGGTTATATATATATATGTTAGCAATAAAGAAATGAGTTAAAAAACACAAGAATGTCTTTACTAGTACATGAGGTGCTGACTGATCCTATACATTGTTAACACATGACACAGCTAATCATTGAGTCATAAAGAAGTGACCTCAACATCTGTTGTCCATAAAGCAACTACTTGTATACCATGAGATATCAATTGTGATACTTTAACTGTTACTCATATAATGGTCATAAGTTGTTTATGAGTGAAAATTGGTTTCAAGTTGTAAGAGTTAACTATAATATAGCTAGTATTTTTCCTCTTGAGGACCAATAGAAATTTGGACTTTCTAGAACAATCTTGGCCTTAACTTATGTATTGTGTCTTCTACTAACTGTGAGATCACAATTTTAGAAGAAAATCTTGAAAGGTAGAATTAGAAGTTATAGGAATAGAAAGAAGTATATTACTATTAACATTGGAATTTGGTGTTGACTTTAGTCAATTATCAGGCTAGCTATTATAAAGTAACTACTAGCCTTAAATACATGAAGAAAAATAAAGAAGTAATTAAATTAAGCAGAGCTCTAAATAGATTTTTCAGTGGTAAAATGCTAAAAGAAGTTCAGGTTTGATAGAAGAAAACTTTATATAAAAGTTTAAGGATTTATAGAGTTAAAGAAAGAATAAGTCTGCTATGGAAAATGGCAAAAACAAGTACAAATAACTATGAAGTTTGATGCAAATAAAGCCAAATAACTATAGAGTTTTATAATGAAAATAAGTCTATTATAAAAGATAAAATACTAGTGGAGTTTTGATACAAATAACCATAGTGTTTTAATACTAAAATAACTGTATTGAAGATGAACATGGCTTAGAGTTTAGACTGTGATAGTAATTATCTAACTTATATACTAAGTACTTTACCTAAGATAATATTTAGGAAAATAGAAACCATAAGCAAATTATCCTGGATCTGAGTAGTTTTCAGATGTAGAAATAATATTACAAATGATTACACCTTATATTTTACAGATATTTGCCTCATACTAGATATGTCTTGGACATATGTTAGAGTCTGTTTTATATATAACTCATAATTACTGTACCTTGTATTTTCTTTATGTAGTATCAGTCAGCATCTCATATAGTAGTAGAGATCTCTTTATGTTTTTTTATGTTTTTCTTACTTTATTCCTCAAAGATACCTTTTACTTTTCTTATAGTTAGTAGGTATATATAGTTATAGATATAAGCTTGTATCTTTACACTTTACTAATTGATTATTCTCTCCTCTTTAACTCAAGTCTTTGTCTAAGTTGTAACTTGAGCCAAGTTTAAAATTATAACAGATGGAAATCTAGCAAAAATGTTCAAAAGGTAATCAATATAAAATACACAGAGTTAATTTATACTAGATAAGGAGATAAATATTATTAATAGATTAGAGTAGATATAACCAGATTAGAATTTAAAGACAGTATCTGAAGGAGTTGAGAAACTGAGTGTTACAACTTAAGCTTAAGTAAGAGCAAAAGAGAAACCTTATATTAAATTAATATAAAAGAACTTAATAAAGTTCCTAGTACAAAGTTGTCTGCTTTATACATACTAGGTTAATAGTTCATACTAAACTAAATCTAACCTACTTTAAAAGCTATATATTATTTATAAGGTTAACATTATTATAACTCAAGCTCAAGTAATAAAGTGAAAGATAAACCTTATATTGGGTTAATACAAGAGAACTCAATAGAGTTCCTAGTACAAAATATCTACTCTAGCTAGTTGATCTGTATAAGATTAATACTAACCTACTCTAAAGGCTATGTATTATTTATAAGGTCAATGTATAATGAACATACTGTATAAAGTTATTGTTTCAGAATCTTCTATACTCTTCTATGTGTTATATAGTCATGTGACTATAACATATATGACTGATATAACATCTTACTATATTGTATGATAGTTTGTAATAGTCATATATAATATTATACTATACTCTAATCTTAAGTTCAAAATAAGAAAAAAATGGAAAAAAAATGAAAATGAGAGAGAAAAATAAAGAAACCAAGTCCATTGTCTTTAACTCTAACAAACATGTGAAAAATATATTGTATGATATTATCATTTTAAAATATTTTATATCTTTCTCTTATATTATATGATTGTGTAATAGTAACAGTGACATATGTGACCAACTTGTAACAGTCATTATGCTATAATACTAATACTAAGTTCTGTCAAGATTACAGAAAGTGGACTTAGTTTCTTTTGATTTTCTTTCTTATTTTTATTTTCTTTTTAATTTATTTTTCATTTTTCAATTTTTAGAACTCTGGGGTTAGAAGTGATTGGTCACACTGTCACATCTGTCACATCTGATGGTGTGGTCACAACATTGATCATGGGACTTGAGAGAAGAAAGTAGAAGATTCTAGAACAAAATGATGTTATACAACATGGACATCACATGTTAGTCTCATGCTTTACACATGGTCATTTAGAGTAGGGTGCACAGTAGCTAGCATGGACCATCTGTAGAAGTATATAAGGTAGACTATTTTGTAAAGAGCTCTCTATTGAGTTCTCTTGTGTCTTCTCAATATAAGAGTCTGACCTCTGAATCTACTTTAAGATTCTAAGATTATAACAAGTTCCAAATAAGAAAATAAAATAAAAATAAAAATAAAAATAAAAACGATATTCAGAAAAAAACAAAGTTTACTATCTTTAACTCTGATACTAAGATGGTAAAGATGGTTCACACTAGAAGATGAAAGTTCTTAAAATTGACTTGGAGATATATAGAGTGTATAAACTCTATGCTTAGTAATATGAACTTGTAGAACAATCTTGGCTTCAGCTTATATACTATGTTATCTATCTGTCATGTGGTTGCAACTTTGATAAATGAATGAAGTCCAAGATGAAAGTGAGTGCTAATTGGTGTACCACCATTGAATACTGGAAATTGAGTTCAATAAGAATTATCTTCATCAATTATCAGACTAGCAAATTACAGTATAATTACTAGTCTTATATATGAGTAGAAGATATAGGAAATGCTTGGAGTTTTAGTAGTATAGCCCCTATTACTCTAAGCAGAGGTTTTAGTGATGAGATACTAATAGGAGTAAGGTAGAAAGACTCTGTTATAGAAGACTGAGTTAAATAGAAGTATTCTTATTATGGAAGACTGGATATCCAGATTGTTATATCACTATTGCAGAGAAATGTTGCAAAAAGGATGGCCATTATGGAAGACAGGCTTGTTAGGGACATTAAGGAAGTAGTATTACCATAGGGATGTATTTTCTGAATAGTTAGACTTAGCATATAACAGAAGTTGACTTGATAAACTCTACAAGATTTTTAGCCAGAGAAAGGAAAAGTTTACAAGCTTGGCAACAAATATTAAGTGTTTGAAATTTGAGATTTAACAAAGTAGCAGATTTCTTTACAGATAAGTCTATCTATTTTATCTGTTCTTTTTTATATAATATTATAGACTTCTACCCTTAAGTATAAACTTTATAAAATAATTGTTATCTCATAGATTGTTATCTTCTGTTAAATGTTTCTAGTATTAGAGTTAAAGATAATAGACTCTATTTATTTTTATTTTTCTACTCATTTTCATTTATCTTTATTATTTTGGACTTAGGGTTAGGGTTAGGGTGATGTCACATGACATAGTCACAAGTTATAGTCACACAATTATATATTACAAAAGAATATTGTAGAAAGTTCTAGAATAATAATATTATATAGCATGTATTACATATATTGATCTTAAGGCAAACACATACTCTTTAGGGTAGGCTAGGTTTAGTGTAGTATAAACTATTAGCCAGTGTATATAAGGTAAATAGATTGTACTTAGGAACTTCATCAAGTTCTCTTGTGTAAACCCTATACAAGGTTTTTCTTTTAACTCAACTCTGAGTCTTAAGTTGTAACATCTAGCATATTGGATATATTAGAGTTTTTTTTAATGTTAGGTTTCATATTTATATCTTGTATAAGTATCTACATCTAGTGATCATTAAATAAGATGCTGACTTATAAAACATAAGAAATACTGGAGACCAGATGATTATTTATGACATTTTCCCCAAGTTTTTGTCTAAGTTGCAATATGAGCTGAGTTCAAGTAACTCTAGTCTAAGACTTTCCATTAAGATTTCTATTCCTTGCCTTGATTCTTCAATAATGTTATTTGATTAGTAGCCTAATCACAATGCAATTATTTGTTTTGTTCTTCAATGGCCTAACCATTATGCAATAGTCATCAGTGACATTATGCACACTTCTTTTGCAAGGTGAGCCTGATGTCACTTTACCAAATCTCATGATCTTAAGCTTAGTTCAGACCTGAATGATTGAAGAGAAGATAATCTATTGGTAAAGTACATCTACACGATACATACCTGATAAACACCTACACTGCTTAAGCTAGTATATACATACTATCAGCTTAGGAAAAATATATGAAATTCCAAATAATTATTTATGCATAGTTACTCTACATGCTACTCAATTTTCTGACCTTTGGAAGCTGGAAAGTCGGGCTGACCAAATAGCATAAAGAGATGAGATTCAGACAAAGTGACTGTGTTGGTCTATCTTCTCAAATATGGA
>Ga0157359_1000408_pt1 | contig 15466 bp, 12 predicted proteins | sample AttcapACBM3_FD_111482 | JGI IMG/M metagenome (GOLD analysis project Ga0157359, IMG submission 111482) | Fungus gardens microbial communities from leaf cutter ant in Botucatu, State of São Paulo, Brazil - Atta capiguara ACBM3 | ecosystem: Host-associated > Fungi > Mycelium > Unclassified ...
CTTCAGCATCTACACAGCCTGTCCACAACGGTGCGGTTTCACAGCTGAAGAATACTGCGCACGGTAACGAAAACATGATTCTGGCCAAAGAGCCGACCCTGGCGAGTGGCCAGCGCGTCAACAATGCCTGCGACGAGTTAGATCCGTGTCCACAGGATGACATCACAGATGATGCATCGTAAGTGATTAAAAAACCGGCGGTGGCCTGTGGCCTGCAGACTCCGCACTAAAATAAAAAACCGCCTTAAGGCGGTTTTTTATTTTGATCTACGCAGATTCGTTAATCTGGATTCAGGCCAGTAACGTCATCTTCTGGCACAGAGCGCCCCCTCATTAGTCACCCAAGGTCCGTTATGAGCGAAAAGCAGAAGTTCACAGTTTATTTACAGTCTGCCAGTCAGCATTGAGCAGGTCAGCCATGCTTGCGCTGTCTTTAATATACGTTTCATCAACGGAGAGCACATCTGGTGTCCAGATGGTACAGGCGCTCAGTCTGCAACAGGATTAAGATTACATCCCGGATCCGGACTTACCACAGTAAGTCCGGCATACAAATCTAATTGATGCCTGCGATCGCAGACTTTTCCGGCACGTCACGGCACGTCAAAATATCCTCCTTACGAAGCGGTACTGTCGTCATCAATCTGGAATCGCTTCACCGACTGTTGCAAATTTACAACCTGCTCCTGAAGCGAACTGGCCGCTGTGGCGACTTCCGAAACCAGTGAGGCATTCAACTGGGTCACGCTGTCCATCTGTTGAATTGCCACATTAATTTGCGTAATGCCGCGAGTCTGCTCGCTGGAGGCAGACATAACGTCATGCATAATCTCAACCACTTTATTAATATCTCCCATGATTTCACTCATGGTGGTGCCCGCTTGTTTCACCAGCTCTGAGCCCTGCCTGATATTACTGAGTGAATCGTTAATCATGGTGCCGATTTCTTTTGCGGCTGTGGCACTACGCTGAGCCAGCTCTCTTACTTCTGAAGCGACTACGGCAAATCCCCGCCCCGCTTCACCGGCGCGGGCAGCTTCAACGGCTGCGTTCAGTGCAAGCAGGTTGGTCTGGAAAGCAATTCCGTCGATTACGCCCACAATGTCACCAATGTTTGCAGAGCTTTTTTCAATCGACACCATGGTCTCCACGACATCTGAGACGACACCGGCTCCCCGTGATGCCGAGTCTGATGCATTCTGTGACAGTCTGTTAGCGATACGCGTGTTGTCTTCGTTGTTATGTACTGTAGCCAGGATTTGCTCCATGCTGGATGCCGTCTCATCCAGAGAGGCGGCCTGCTGCTCGGTACGGCCAGACAAATCTATATTACCGGAAGCAATCTCTTCCACGCCGGTTCCAATAACATCGGTACCATTGCGGACCAGCTGAACCATATTTTTTAGCCCGTCACGCATCCGCTGAACGGCCGCAAAAAGCTGGGCGATTTCATTTTTACCTGCACTATAGATTTCAGCGCGCAAATCACCTTCTGCGATGCGGTCAAAAACACTGATTAAATTATTCAGCGGCCTGACGATAAGGCGGGTCATTACAGACCAGGCAAGGATGGCCAGAACCAGAGCAAAGGTAATCGATATGTACAGCGCCCCGGTCATATGTTTAACCCGGACGCTGGATTCATCATAAGCCACATCAATACTCTTAAGTTTATAAGCAACCAGTTCTTTTGAAGCGGTGTCGAATGCGGCGTACAACGCGGTTGATTTTCCGGCACTCTGACGGTAAGTATCCAGTTTACCTTCCTCGAGGGCGCGAAACGCCGGATCAATGAATTCTTTCATTAATGTTTCACGGGCGGAGGCCATTTTAGCTGCCACTGACCGCTCATCGGGTGATTGCGGATATTTGAGATACTCCTGCCATTTATCTCCGGCACGATTAATTTTACCGCGGGCTCGCTCCAGCGCAATTTTTGCTTTTTCCGTTTCGCCACTCCCGACCAGAGATTCATATAAACGCAAATCAAGCCGGGCACGAAGCAGTAGTTCGGAACTGTCGTTAAGCGCAACCAGCCCCGGCAGGACTTCTTTATCGACGACAGCAAAAGATTTATTCCCTGACTTTACGGCAAACAGCCCGAGAACACCCACAAACACTAATAATGCAGTCAGTGAAAAAATCATCAGGCTGAGTGCTGTACGGATTTTCATTCTGCGAAGCATAGAGTTATCCCTGCAAAAAGTCATATTTTGGTGAAAACGAGCCATAAAGATAATTTATTGTGTATCAGTGCTCACCGTTGCCAGAAAAGATTGCAATTTTTTCTTATATAATTTTGCCTGCATTACAGTGCCATGTCCGCTCGTTTCCGCACTTGCCGGAATAATCAGTAAATCAGCCTTTTTAATGTCTTTTAATTCACTCTTCAGAACACCGGTTTCCACCGGATTGCGTTCGTCATCAGCTGAATTAATAATAAGCACTGGCGCCTTAATTCGGTTTAAAGCAGGCAGTGCATTGTAATCGGCCGATGCACTCCAGATATAAATAAAATCGTTGGCATCCGCAGTGACCGGAACAGCAAGTCGTTCATCAACCAGTTTATCCGCCATTGCGCGTGTAGGTGCTTTGTGCTGATAAGCCAGCGTTCCGCCAGTGGTGGCAATACTGAACATGATACTGGCATACTTTAGGGCGGGAGGCTGCTGGCTGTAATTGCCCCCATTCCAGGCAGGGTCGCCTTTAACTGATTCAACTAACATACGCCGGAGCATCCAGTTACGGCCAGATAATGCATTGGGTTGTGAGGCCATTGGCACCAGAGCATCCATCATTGTCGGGTATTTTTCACCCCACAGCCAGGTCTGCATGCCGCCCATGGAAAAGCCCATAACGATGTGCAGATGAGAAACTTTAAGCCCTTCTCTAATTAAACGATATTGTGCTGTAACCATATCGTCATAGTCATAATGTGGAAAGGCCATGCGTAAGCCATCAGAAGGTTTGGAAGATTTTCCGGAACCGATACCCTCAGGGATAATAATGAAGTATTTGCTGACATCCAGTGCCTGTCCCGGTCCGAAAAGTTCACCGGAAAAACCCTGAGCCAGAAACGCACTGATCGGTTGATTCGTTCCGTGCAATAACAAAACAGCCGGTTTGCTGCTGTCGCCAAGGGTATAGTAATGAATGCGAAGACCTTTCATTTTTTCACCACTGTTAAAGGTGAAATCATTGGCAACCCAGTCGGCTTCTTTCAGAACAGGTAATGAGCTCGCTGCGTGACTTAACTGTGACATAATTAACAGAAAGGTACCTGTCAATGCATATAACATCGGTCTTATCATAAATCACTCTTGAGTTATTTTAGTTTCGTGTATACCCGATGTTATTTTCTATTAGGATAAATCCCAACAGCCTTTAGCTCTGCTTGATAAAAAACACATAATGCTCTCTTGCTTTGCGTTTTCACAGGACGAAACTGACCCGATTTTTCTTAGTAAGGCGTTCCCGTCTTTAGCCTGTTGCCTGTGCATAAAAAATGAATCACTGGCCTGAACTTATAAATTTTTCTGTCAGATTTGCATTAATTACCCAGTAGGTGCCTTTCGGACGTTTTTTACTGCGTGCATCTGCCGGGAGTAGATTCGTAGACGATTTAATAATGATTCTTAAGGGGGTCCTGATGTGACCTTGAACTCACATCAGCCGAGATCTCAACCTCTCTCCAGTGTCAACGTTGCTATAGCGTGGGCTGAACTGAGTCTGGCCGCTGATGGCGCAAGAGCTCTCCGGAATGATGCTCCGCGAACAGGTCAGAAGCATCGGACGAGCTCAATTAACAACATAACACTATTCCAACAATGTCAGCTGTTAGCACGAAGCGATCGAACTGACTGAGATGAAGGTCCGCTTTGAGCGATAAGCGGACATTGCTTTTATGAGCGTTTCAGAACTTAAACAATCGGTAACTGTTCTTTAATCCTGTATTGCCGAGCAGCAAAACTCATTCACACAACGTATATGAGCACGCACGACGCTTGGTGAAAATAAATACTAGATCCTCAGAACCACAACGGCGGAAATTATCATAAAAAGGCCTGACAATTGTGACAGACTCAGACGCTCCTGTTTCAGAGTAAAGCCCAGCAATGCAGTAACTGCGCTGGCCAGAGAACTTAAAACGGCTATTTGCATTCAAGGGTTAGAATGGATGAATTCCAACCCTTGAATGCAAATAGCCCGATAATCGAATCATGGCAGTAACCATCGTCATTTTGCTTTTGCTGGTGTTTGTGGTTCAGAAATCAGGAGAGCGGCTTGTTCGTCGGCTTGATCACCGGCGGTGACAGCCCTTCATCGGTGCCATCTTCTTCTACACAGATTAAGTCATATGAAGCATGTTCAAGCAGGCTTATTATTGCCCTCTGCTTTTCGTCGTGATAAGCAGGGGGAAAATTTCTTCGATTGATAAATAACACTCATGACGTCTGAGACATTATGGAACGCATTACCTCATGGTGTATTATCGAAAATATAAATATGCGCTTCACAGCCACACCGTTGTCAATAACATTACAGTTATTTTTTTACTGTGGAAATTCATTGTCTCTGCACAGGCATTATCTGCACACATTTAAAATGTGTGCAGATAATGATTTTTACAACCCAGAAAATTATTTCAGCAAGACAGCCCATAGCCATCATTAATATAATATCTGACAGAGCATGCCGCAATAACGTTTACAGTAGCTCTGAAAATCAACATTCACTCGTATGTATTATAATTATTAGCAGGCAGGAAGAGTGGATAAATTAAGTATTCTGCCAGGGAGCTTAACTGCCTGATATACCTCCTGCGTCGTTAAGCACAATTAGTTATTTTATATAGCCTTTAATTGTTAGACAGGCTGATGCCGGGATACTAATTTTCAACTTCTGTAAATTTACGTATAAATCATATTTACGAGGATGCTGCTTTGGCCAGGTTACTAACAACATCGATAAAACCTCACCGCATTTCCCTTGTACTCAAAGGGGCTTTACTCAGCAGTTTGCTGGCATTATCCACCAACAGTTTTGCGGATGAATTGCTCAAGGAAGGCATCACACCGGCCTCCGAGCCCAGCCAGATTCCTGACGCAGCCAAAGCGCGTAAAGATACCGTAGTGGCAGGGATATCTGAACCACAAGGTATTTTTAACCCCTACTTCTTCGTTAATGGCTGGGATGAGAATGTTACGAATGTCATCTTTTCTCGCCTGATTGACTGGGACAGCCAAGGTAAACTGGTTCCTGGAATGGCAGAAAGCTGGCAGGTCAGCCCAGACAATAAGGTCTATACCATCAAGCTGCGCCCGAATCTGACCTTTAGCGATGGCTCTCCCCTGACGGCTGAGGATGTGGCTTTTACTCTGACTGTTTTGCTGGATCCCAAATATGATGGTGACACCGATATTTCTCTGGCACATATCACTGGCGGCGCAGATTACAAAGCAGGAAAGGCCGACAGCGTAAGTGGCCTGAAGGTCATCGATCCTCTTACGCTTCAGATCTCAACGGATGAACCTGGCGCCACGACGCTGGCAAAAATTGGCGGACCCGTTCTGTCAAAAGCGTATTACGGAAAAAATTATCAGCGCGGCAATCTTGATTATCTCCGTACGTTGAACGGTAAACCGCTTGGGAATGGCCCCTATATCTACGATAAATATATTCCCGGTCAGGAGATCCGTTTCCACGCTAACCCCCACTTTTATCGCGGAACACCACCGACTCAGCGCTTCATTTATCGGGTGACTAACCCCTCTACTAATTTCCAGCTTTTCCAAACCGGCGAAACTGATTATGACGCGTTTACGTCTCGACCGGACGATATTGAACAGTTAAAACTGTTAGGATTTGCGAACATCAATCTCTATGGTTCAAGCGATTACAGTGAAGTTGAGTTCAACCTACACCGTCCTGCATTACAGGACGCCAGAGTACGTAAAGCACTGATTTACGGTCTGGATCGCCAAAAGCTGATCGATGTGGTTTATCAAGGCTATGGCAAAGTGGCCATAGAACCGATCGCCCCCATTTCATGGGCATATAATCCAGATGATATTAATCCTTATAAATACAACCCGGAACAGGCCAAAAAGCTGCTGGACGAAGCGGGCTGGAAACCTGGGCCGGATGGTATCCGTGTAAAAGCGGGAAAACGACTGGAGTTAACACTGCTCGTCAGCAAGAAAGTCATCAATGATGCTCTTGTTCCTATAGCCAAAGAGAACTGGCAACAGATTGGTGTAGTGCTAAAACCCCAGGTCGTCGATTTCAACGCACTGATGGCACAACGCAAATCAGGTAATTACGATCTGGCCTCTTTCAGTACCAGCACGCTGAACGATCCACACGACGGCGTCTGGGATTTCTACAGTAATGAAGCCAAAGAGTCCGGCTATCACAATCCCGAGGTCGACAAACTGATTAATGAAGGCAATGCACTGTTAGATATTGAAAAGCGTAAGCCAGTTTATCACCAACTTTATAAGGTGCTGGCCGATGATCCACCCGTCATCCTTCTGGGCTACCGGCAGATCCTCTCTGCCAGTAGTGCTCGCGTGAGCGGATTCAAACCTGACGTCTATAACGGCCTCACCGGTAGTCTGCCGGATGTAAAAATCGTCAAGTAAGCCATTATTTTCGTAGCCGCCTTTTCGGGCGGCTACACTGAGAAGCGCATGAAAAAATTTATCCTCAAAAGACTGCTGCAGACCGTGCCGATGCTACTGTTAGCCTCGTTTATCATTTTCATGTTATTCGCTAAAACACCCGGAGATTTCATCGATGGCAATGTGACATTAACTGCCGCCCGGGCTGCCGAACTCAAAGCCATTTATGGTCTTGATCAACCACTCATGACGCGTTATGTGCACTGGCTGGTTCAGTTGCTTCAGGGCAACCTGGGGTTCTCGTTACAGTATCAAATCCCCGTAAGCCAGTTGCTTAATCAATACATCTGGAACTCCTTCCTGCTTGCCAGCGTGGCGTTAGTGCTTTACTGGGGGATTGGGCTGGCAGTCGGCGTGGCGGCAGCGATGAAACCGGGCTCACTGTTCGATCATCTGGTGAGTATTACGGTTTTTGCTGCGATGTCGTTTCCGACCTTTTTCTTGTGCCTGCTGCTGATTAAATGGTTTGCCGTCGATTTGCATTGGCTGCCTGTAGGCGGCATGACCAATACCGGAAGTGATGCCACTGGCTGGACCTGGGTATTGCAGGTGGCGGCACATCTCGCCTTACCTGTCATGGCTCTGGTGATGTTACAGGCAGGCAGTCTGACGCGTTATTTTCGTGCCAGCATGCTGGAGGTGATCAAGATGGATTTTATCCGCACAGCCAGAGCAAAAGGCCTGCATGAACGTACCGTTATCCTGAAACATGCCCTTCGTAACGCCCTTTTGCCAATCATCACCCTGCTTGGCTTCGAATTACCGGGTTTATTTTCTGGCGCGATTATCACAGAGAAGGTGTTTAACTGGCCGGGCGCAGGGCATATTCAAATCGATTCACTGGCCGCGCGTGATTACCCTGTTTTGATGGGCTTCACCCTGTTTCTTGCAGTGCTGACCATCCTGGGCAATCTTATCGCTGATGTCCTGTACGCATGGGCAGATCCACGTATCCGGGTGAGATCGTAATGCTGCATTCACTGTTCGCTTCTTACCGACGTCACCGTAACGCACAACTGAATACGCTGGCGCAAACGCCTCCTTCTCCATGGCAACAGGCCTGGCAAACGGTCTGCCGAAATTATCTGGCGATGTTTTGCCTGCTGATGCTGATCACCATGGCGCTTTGGTGCATCCTCGGGCCACTCTGGTCCCCCTGGAAGAATAATGTAACGGACGCACTGATGATTAACAAACCGCCAGGTTTATTACACTGGCTGGGAACAGATTTTCTTGGACGTGATGTCTATACACGTCTTCTTCTGGCAGGCAGGATTTCGCTGATTATTGGCCTCCTTACCATGCTGCTTTCCGTTGTGCTCGGTTATCTTCTGGGCGCGGTATCAGGTTATTTTGGTGGGCTAACTGACAAATTAATTATGCGGCTGGCGGATCTGGTGATGACCATTCCCAGCCTTCCTCTGTTGATAGTGGCAGGTGCCATTCTTTCTGAGCTGGATTTTTCAGCTGACTCGCGCGTGTACATGGTGATTGTCATGCTGAGCCTTCTTGAATGGCCAAAGCTGGCACGACTGGTGCGAGGGCAAATTCTCTCTCTGCGTGAAAGAGATTTTATGCTGGCGACCCAGGTTCTGGGCTTGTCCGCACGCCGTCGCCTGTTCGGCCACCTCCTGCCCAACACAATTCCCCTGCTGGTGGTGATGGCCACCATGGCTGTGGCAAATGCCATTTTGCTTGAGTCGGCGCTGAGTTATCTCGGCCTCGGTGTCGTTCCCCCTACGCCATCCTGGGGAAATATGATGGACGCGGCAAACAGCCTGATCGATTTTCAACGTCGTCCGTGGCTCTGGATGCCCCCCGGTCTTGCAATATTTACTACTGTGATTGCAATAAATGTACTGGGTGACGCCTTGCGTGATGCGCTGGATCCTCGCATGAAACGGAGCATTAAATGAATCGTACGCTGGTTGAATTCAAGCGGCTGACGCTGTCTTTTTCTGGTGACGGGAGCCGGATTCGGGCAGTAAACGACATTTCGTTTGACATCAAAGCCGGGCAGACCATTGGGATTGTCGGAGAATCGGGTTGTGGCAAAAGCGTCACAGCTATGTCGTTAATGGGGCTGTTACCACCCACCGTCGCAAGCATAGACGGCGGGGAAATTCATTTTGCCGGGCAGAATCTTTTGAAACTCAAACCACACCAGATGGCTGAGCTACGTGGTAATGAACTGGCAATGATTTTTCAGGAACCGATGAGCGCACTGAATCCTGTACTCAAGATTGGCGATCAACTCTGCGAACCCCTGATACGCCATCGGGGAGAAACGCCTAAAGCCGCCTGGAATCATGCGACCCGGTTACTCAGTGAAGTCGGGCTGGCAAGGGTTGAAAATTTGATGCGCAGTTATCCTCACCAGCTTTCAGGTGGCATGCTCCAGCGGGTCATGATTGCCATGGCACTCAGTTGTCGCCCCAAATTGTTAATTGCGGACGAACCCACTACCGCACTCGATGTGACAGTTCAGGCTCAGATACTGCGTTTATTGCGAGACCAGGCGCAGGCACATCAAATGGCACTGATGTTAATCACGCACGATCTTGGTGTTATTGCTCAGATGGCAGAAAAGGTGGTGGTAATGTACGCCGGACGCGTTGTCGAACAGGGACTAACCGCTCAGGTTCTGAGAAACCCTTTGCATCCTTACACTAAAGGCCTTATTGCCTCACGCCCTGTGCCCGGCGAACGTCGCAAACGACTTTATTCCATTCCAGGACAAGTCCCTAATCTTGCCACACTGCCACCCTACTGTGCGTTTTACGATCGTTGTGAGTACGCAAGTGAAAAATGCAAAGCAGGTATCCCGGTCTTGCAGGGCTTGACGCGGCAGGTGGCCTGTTTTCACAGTAATTCAGGGGAGCCTGGAGTATGAATAGCGAATATTTAATCAAAGTTGAGGATCTTAAAACACATTTTCCACTGCATGATGGTTTTTTTGGTCAGCAGACCGGCTTATTACGTGCGGTAGATGGCATAAGTTTCTCAATCCGCCCTGGCACGATTTTTGGGCTTGTGGGCGAATCAGGCAGCGGTAAAACGACAGTGGGAAGAACGTTACTCGGCCTTTATAAACCCACTTCAGGCAGCATATTCTATCGCGGTCAGCGCTTAGACTCATTAAAATCGCGTGAATGGCTGACGCTACGTTCGAAAATACAGCTGGTTTTTCAGGACCCTTACAGTTCGCTGAATCCGCGCATCAGAATCGGAGATGCCATCGGCGAGGCCATGCTTGAGCACAAACTCTGTTCGAAAAAAGAAATACGTGACAAAGTCATAGAGGTAATGAAAATATGTGGTCTCTCCGCAGAACATTACTCTCGATTTCCGCATGAATTCTCAGGGGGCCAGCGACAGCGTATCGGCCTCGCGCGCGCCTTAATTCTTAATCCAGATTTTATTGTTGCCGATGAGCCCGTTTCCGCCCTTGATGTTTCCATTCAGGCGCAAATTATTAATCTGTTTTCTGATCTACGCGATCACCATGGCGTGACCTTTTTGTTTATCTCTCATGATCTGGGGGTGGTTGAACATCTCTGCGATGATGTGGCGGTTATGTATCTTGGTCAGATAATGGAAACTGCAAGCCGTGATGCACTGTTTAGTCATCCCTTGCATCCCTATACACAGGCGCTCATGGCAGCCATACCTACGCTCAATCCGGATGGCGAGCCTGTCGCTATGGCTCAGGGCGACATTCCTGATGCATCACAACCACCGTCTGGCTGCCGTTTCTCATCGCGTTGTCCGCGTGTGCAAGAGCAATGCCGCAAGCATGCCCCTGTATTGCGCAATGTTGCACCCGGGCATCAGGTTGCTTGCCATTTAGTTTAGGTCTTCATGCGATTTTCATAATGAGATTATGGTCCCCTTGCTAAGACCATTCGGCTTTCAATTGATGACGCCAGGGGTGCCAAACCGAGACAGAAAATTCCAGAACAGAATAATTAACTATACCTGTCTTACCCTCGAAAGTTTACCCGAGGCTGGCCTGCAAACGTCCGCTTTTGGCACAAAGCGGACTTTTTTCTCTGAATTCACCTCTGTTGTTAGAGCCTGCATCACTATTTCGCTAAGCGATATGAAGGCGCCAGATGACGTAAAAGATGGCTCAGATGCTGAAAGGTACTGTGCGCCCGGTGTAGACGTTTAAAGTTGTACATATCCTGTCTTACGTGACATTTTACTGAATAGGCTTGCTGGCCTTCAGCAGCAGTTATTTCAAGTATCACTTTTAACCGTGTTGAGCGAGTTTTACAACGCTGGCGTCATAAAGGGAGTGTTTTCGGGGCGCTGGCCTCGGCAGCTTGCTGCTGACGTTTAACACAGAAAAAAGCGTTAAAGATGCTTATAATCGGAACGATTACATTCAGTGAGAAAATAACTCGAATTTAATAATAAAGTGGTAATGGTCAATTGCGGCTGGCAGCTCTTCCGGTCTGCCAGCCTTTTTTCGCTTCTGGAACATAGCAGAAATGCACTGAAGCTCAAATCAGGAGCAAACATCAACATCTTTCATTGCCGCTTTTAGGCAGATAATGGTCTGGTATTGAGTGTTAAATTCGCAGGTAATCGTACTGACGTTTTCATTTTTACTAAAAACGGTGTTCCTAGCGGCACGCCTTGATGTCGATATTTAACGCAAATTAGTCGTTTTTCAATATTTAAGGGTTGCAGCAGGCAGTAATCTAACTCGTTATGCCGCATCGCATTTGGCCTGAATACCGCGTGCCAAAATGCCTCCCTAAGGCACGCAGAAGTTACTTAAGCTGATTCCGGTATTACTCACATATCTGATTTGCTTTTAAGTTATGACATCTTTATGCTTAGATAGCCACCCCAGTCATGCTGCCTGCATCTTTAATCCCCACTGCCGTCACCGTATCGCCCGGTACCGTGAGATCCTTAGCGACAGTAGCATTTTAATAGCGTCAGCGATGGGCATATTTTTCATGCAGACACGCCATGTTGCGTTCTGCGTCTTCAATTTCTGACAACAGCGAGGTCAGAAACGACGCGCTGATGGAAATATTACGGCAGGCGCATCCGGAGATGCGCCTGCCAACAGACTGGAGTATGTAGATCTGTGTCAGCTTCATCGCGGCGGCAGGCCGGATGAACGAAGATGAGTTTCAACTGGGCACGGAAAGCGGTATCCGGGAGTCGGTGCACTCCGGCGAGCCCATGTTGCCGCAGTTAAGAGCGCATTTTATGTATTCACTGCTACGTTTTATACTCGATTATGAAAATCGGAGCTGGGTCTTCAGATTCCATGGAACCCGCAAGGTAAACTTGAGAGGCTTACATTTAGTGTCTTTTTGAAGCGAATACTTGAACGCCTATTAAAGGCAGCCCATCTACCAATGATATATTTTCGATAGTATCAGCCAATTCTTTCGAGTGCGTATGAAACTCTCCGAGATTAGGATCAAATATGGTTGTTCTTTTACTGTCTGCTGATACAGAAAAGCCCAAAGCGTGTGCCATTTCCTGGCTGTATATTACCATGACCCCTTTTTTATTTTCTAAAATTGCATCACATAAGGAGCTTAACGCAGCTTCATCTGTACTCACCTGCCGCCCGGATTGCTTACACGCAATTAAGAAAGGTAAACCTGAGTTAGACTTGTCCTCCAGAACAGGTTTAAGCTTTAATCCTTTCAATTCAGCAGCTTGTAATAAACTTTCTGTGCCCGCCATTGCACCACTGAATACTCCGGGGTTTGCGGAAGCTTGTTCCAATAGAAATTTGTGCTCAGTTCGATAGAAATTATGAACGGTACGAGCGTGTACTACCCCCTCAAAGGACCCCAGAAATCTCATTCTTTCTGCTGATGCGTAGGGCGTAGCGTGATCTTTTCCGGCATGAATCATGTTAATCCAGCTCAATGAAAGGCCAAAGCACATTGCTCGCTGACTGATGCCATGATTATTCGTGCAAATATCTTGATCAAATCTCGCCAATGTCATTGAAGATAGTTGAGCCGGAAGCTTTTTCCATCGGCCATCACTGAACTGTGCAGGATCAGGCATTTGATTCGCGACCGAAGCCGAAGACCCAGCCTGAACTGTAGTGAGGCTTGGGTTTTTGCCGATATGCTTAGACGTGATTGTCATATTTTCAACGCCCTATTCAAAAAGATAAGAAATTAGTGACTTCATAAGCGGTTCGGTTCCGCAGGTTTCTGAAGTTGGTCAGCCTTTTTCTCTTGGATTTGTCACATATGATGCTATCAAACTCAGGAGGCCAAGACAGTACAGCACGATGCTGCTTGCCAGGCTCTACTATCTCACCAGGCCTTAGGTTGATTTTCCATTCCACATAAGTTAACCAGCTTAGTAATCTGGCTAATCTACCCATTCAGATAACGGCTGATAAAAAAGGGCTGCTCTTTTAGTGGCCTCAGGGAGAGATTTTATTTACAAGATCTCAATCTAACTGTGTGCCCCTTCCCCCCCAGGGACCAAGGCCATCAATACTGGCGCGAACAGATTGTGCGATGTAAGAAATATCTGCGCCCCCACGTTCAGCGGCCGGCGCAGCCCATAAGCGTCTGCCACCCAATGCAACACTCATTCAGCAGTTGTCTCCGGCATAGCGGGCATGATATTGACGCTCGCTCGACCATTCGCGCCGTTATGGTGACATCAAGCAGGTGCTTGTGCCGATGATCGTGGTGCAAAAAAAAGCAAAGTTGGCAATACCCATAACTGACCGACTACACTGAGCGACTCGCGCGCACTCTGAAGCGGTTTGCACGGGCTGCACGCAACGGAATCATTCCGCACTTATTTAGCTACTCGGGTAGAACATAACCACGACCGTACTCTTCAATCCATTTATGCATATTTTTATTTATCTGAAAATTTTGCTCTTGATGTTTAAATTTAAGTTTTTCCTTTAAATTTAATTCTAAAAGACCTTGTCCTGTCCAAGAATCTGCTATTGCCCCTCTGGGGAAATCTTTGCAAGGTTCAATGACAACATAGTTGTGACTTAATTTGTTATTGCTGACGATCTTGAAATTATCTAAACCTAGCCGATATTTTAGATGTAAAGCAACTTCTAACGCCTGCACATCGCAATTTGAAAATCCATTTTCCCTACATCTATCGATGCATTTTGAGATTTGTTGCGACGACATTTCAATAGCACCTCGTAATTCTCCATCGGAAGTTTTATAAATATATGATTGTTGTAGTGAAGCAAGAGACTTCAGCGTTTCTGTCGGATATGTTCTTTTCGCCGCATTTACATATTGTTCTGCTCTTCTCATTGTCATAAGCGCGTCTCCATCCAGTTTATGTGAATTGTTCATACGCCCCATCGCGGTTTGATACCCTGTAGTGGATAGCTGGGTTCTATCTGCAATTTCTCTTGTTAATGCACTCACACGTTCCGGCAATCCTAATGAGCTACTGGACGAAGATGTAGCGGGAATATTCGAAGATGAATCAGTGGAATATAACCAATATGATGTTGCTGAAGAGCTATTTATTCTATCCATTTGAAATCTCGATAATTGTAGAAATGATAAATAACAGGTAACGATTTGGTTGTGTGTGGTAAAAGACGATTTAGCTCCATGAGTATGGCGTTTAAAGGGAATTGTTTATTTAGACATTCGATAAGAATCAGACAACCACGAGCTGTTAACAGAAGCCTTATTGAACTGACGCCGGCCCGGCGTGATCTTCTGGTTGGTCCCACACAGGTAAACAATAGTGAAAAAGGCGTAAAAAAACCGCCAGACAAGGCGGTTTTTCATAGATTTCTACCGTTAAAACGGAACGCTACTGCAAATTTTTGTTAGTCAGGAAGCATCATCGGTGGTGTCATCTGCAGGCGGGCATGGGCCTCCATCATCACATGCGGGGTTGATGCGCAGCCCTTTAGACAGTGCCAACGTTAACTGAGTAGTTTTATTCCCGGATGCCATTTTTTCAATTACTGAAGGAGCAGACACAGCAATGGTACCTGAGGACATTAAAGTTTCATGACCTGTTTCTGCCAAGGCCGTTTCCTGGAATCCGGTAAAGGTCACCAGGGCCAGAGCCGACGTTTTTAGTGCCAATGCTAACGATTTAGATTTCATGGTGTTTCCTTTAGAGCTGGTTGGTTCAAAGGACATCATCATTTTTAAAAAACTACTTTGACTATAAATGCAGACTTTGAGATTAAAGCGCCTGAATTTTTATTAAAAGATGGCCTTATAAAATCAGATTTTCCGTCTCATATCGCTGGACGTTATCTTCACTGAGTCTGGTGCGGTAGCGTCGTTATGACCTGCTCCCTGCTAATTAACTTTATTTGAAGTCTGGAACGTCCGCTGCTGGCACAAATCGGTCGGTCAGGCTGAAAACACAAACTACCAATGCCGAATCGATGACAAGAAGTCATCAGCCGATGCTAGCGAGTCACGGCCAAAGGCCGTTTTATAAGGCCATCAGCACACTGAGGCATTGGCAATAAATTTTCAGTTTGCTGGAACTCAGCCAAACAAATCTGCCACACATCTAAAACGTTCCCCAAAAAAATGTATTGACCAAGGATAAACCATGAACATGCTCTCAACAAAATCGGTAATGAAGACAACCGTATTCGCGCTAACTGCATTTTTCATGAATCAGGGCGCAGTACTGGCTGAAACCGCTTCGGCATCTTCGCAGCCCATCCAAAACGATGTGGTTTCACAGCTGAGGAATACTGCGCACGGTAACGGAGACATGCTTCTGGCTAATGAGAAAAGCTTTGCGAGTCA
>Ga0157359_1000409_pt1 | contig 15460 bp, 20 predicted proteins | sample AttcapACBM3_FD_111482 | JGI IMG/M metagenome (GOLD analysis project Ga0157359, IMG submission 111482) | Fungus gardens microbial communities from leaf cutter ant in Botucatu, State of São Paulo, Brazil - Atta capiguara ACBM3 | ecosystem: Host-associated > Fungi > Mycelium > Unclassified ...
ATAGCCCTACAGATGGTCTGTGCTCTCTACTGTGCACCCTACCCTAAACAACCATGTGTAGTCCATGAGGTCAACATGTGGTGTTCATGTTGTATGACGTCATTTGTTCTTGAATCTTCTACTAAGTTCTCCCAAGTCTCGTGATTAGTCTTGTGACTTCACCATCAACTTGTGACTGATGTGACAGCGTGACCAATCAACCCTAACCCGAGCTGTTCTAAAAATAAAAAGAAAAAAGAAAAGAAAGAAAAGAAAGAAAAGAAAAGAAAAATAAAATAAGATGAAAAAAGAAAAATAAAATAAAGTCCACCGTCAACGATCTTGACAGTATATGAGGAAAGATTAGAAGCAGAGGTCAACAGGGTACTTATGGGGTTCAGTAAGATTGATGAGTAATCAGGGAGGGAGACTGTAGGAGCCAGTAGGGTTGATGAGTAACTAGATGAGGGTGAAATCACTACAGTATTCAGTAGTAGCAGGAAATCCCCTTGCAGTTTCCTAATGTTTCCTTCTGTTCTTGGGTCAATCCTTTCTATTATTCTAACTTCTAAAGGGCATGATGATAATTGTGAGAATAGTGATGATGGTATTTAATGGAATTGTTGTTGTATTTGAGATAGTAAGATGTTGACACATGTTATGTCAGAGACTGTTAATAGGATGTGTAGGTGACCAGACTAGGACTAAAGATACAGAGCAAACTGTCCTACTATATATACTTCACACTCATGGTCTGTGCTCCCACCTTATGTCACTAGTGTTGCAATGGAGATCAACCAAAATGAAAAAATCAGAGGAATAAACTGACTATGGAAATAATCCAAGATAATTGAGCAACTGGTACATGCAGAGAATATGAAGTAACCAGAGAGACTTGAAATGATTGAGATATGGATACAGAGGAGAGTCTAGACTCTGCCAGCTACATAGATTGATCACCCATAGGTGATCGCAAGGACGTTTCCCTTCCTCACAACTTCAAGCCCACGCTCCCTTAAAGTCCATCCAGCATTGTCAGGGATTTTTAGTGGGCATAGTCAATTGGTGTGTGGGACCAAACTAGACAGCGCTCGCCTTTTCTTCAAACCATATCTACAAACAAGATGTGGCTCGGTTAAAAATTTACCAGTTCAAACGCAGTAAGTCGACATTACAAGACGCGTCATGGCCGATCCACTATAGCTCTTTATGCTTGCCTATATGCAGGAAAGGGGATAAATTCATTCAATTAATTTAGATTAGGAGGCGAACTACTCGAAGGCCTTTCATCGACAAACACAGCCCGAGACAACATTTCGCTTCCTCTTTACTACGCAGTCAAACAAAGAAAGACACCCCTTGGTCAACATTGTCGTAGTGATTTCTATTTGAAAGCGATCCAGTCGATGATCCAGTCACATCAAACGCCCAGAAAGATCGGGAGGTAGGTTTTGACGATCCCACGGCAGTACTGATTGAGACAGCTCGACCATGCAGCCAACAGGTGTTTATGTTACACTCCCTCCTGGACAAGAGAGACCGGACGCACATTGGGTGAACGAGAGGGTACCTGCATCTCTCAGGAAGGTATGTGAAGTATGCAGGCTGTGCCAGCTCAAAATGGCGGGCGGAACAAGGGTACGGATCATGAGAGGGATTAAGGGGTTACTACATTCTCCAACTCATCCCTGTTGGCCGTGGAATTTTTCTCTCATAGCACAACCACCACCAGCCACAAATGCCCACGCTCACCGCCAGTCCATGTCTGGTACTAGCGCCTCTTCACTGCATTTGATCATATAGGAACTCAGAATTATGCGAACAACACCAACGCCTGGAGACAAACAAGAAGAGCTCCCGGGCTGTAGAATCCGGGATCTCACATCCATTGCCCCTCTCTGCACTTATTCTCGACAACAGCCAGTTCTCCGGTGTCCATGTCGACTATGAGGCTTCTCGGCCATCAACTGCATGACCATGGCCGACCAGGATTCAACGCCTCCTTCCCAACGCCTCATAAAGCGTGGTCAATGCCGTTAATGCCATGCGTCGAGACCAAGTTGGGCAACGAATCGTGCTGTCCATGGTCTAAGGAACAATTGCACCCATTTCAGAGTGACATGTACGTCTCATGTCAGCCACCGGCTCTCCAGCTAGAGACATTTAACATAGGTCCCGCGCCAAGCCAAACCATTGACATACTAGGGTATCTTGACGTTCCAGGATCCCAGCCAACGGAAAGCAGAACAAAGAACCACCGAAGTTGCAACATCAATGCGGCGCGATAGTGAACCCCAAGAAGGCAGGCTAACTTACGAAGCTACAACAAGAGTTGGTCGCATCTCTGACGTGTGGGTAGGCACCTATCAATGACTACGCGCCGTTGCAAGGTGCAAGGTGCTAGATCGACCACTAGAGGATCAGTACCTAGAATTCTCAAAAATGATCAAAGTCTTGGCACCGGCAGAACACCGTCAGCGTCACCAAAATCAAGGTCATTGCCCTACGGACCATGGTTAGGCGAAGACGACGACCAAGAGCGATTTGTGCGCTCGCAAGTGGTGGGATGTATGACCAAGCATACAGTCTGTCATCTTCCGTATCTAGGCGAATCACTTAGTGCCACTGTTAATGCAACCTGGGGTGGGCGTTTCGACATTCAACAGACAGAGGCGTATCGCCGATAATCGGTTGTCATTGGGAGAAAGCACACGCCTGTTTGCAGGAATCTCAGATCAAAAGAAAGGTGGTTCAGAGTAGCCCTTGCTAGGTTCCAAACAAGTTAACTGCTACAGACAGGTCAGTGGAAGTAGAGAGCATATATATATTAAAGGATGATTGGCTCTGCCTTGACTTCCGATTTCTGACGATGTGACACGTCAGGTGAGCCCAACTCCGCCTCTTGTTCTGGACTATGCTGATCATATTCTCGTCCAGGAGCAAGGCCAGACTCTGAGAACATGAACATCACTGAAGAGCTGCCGGGCCGTCACATTTCTACCCTCCAATTGTACCAGTTGCCTTACACTGGTGATGGAAAACTGAGAACGATTTCTCTGACTTAAGGCCCAGGCAGCTTATCTTGCTCCGTTTTTGGAGACGTGGACACCGGAAGGATGTGTGTGGACGACAAACGACAGATACGATGCGTGACGAGCGACGAGGTTACCCAAGTTCCTGCGCTTGGTTTTCCTAATCCCCCTGTTTCTTCTTTGCCATTGCTGCCCCTTGCGCTAGTGCGCCTGGATGTCGACTGTGATGTTGATCTACCCATTTCCGTAGTCCATGTTATGTTAAATGTCTCAGAATCTCAGAAAATTACGGCTTGTTCTGTGCTCAACTGTTTTCCTCCTCACGTCGTCGTCTTGATGGTGTATTCGATGGCACGATTCGATCACTTATTCGCACCTTATGCTAGTTCTGTGCTAGTTTGATCCTCAATATCGATGTTTGCTGGAGATGGTGTTGCCAAATTAATGACCCTCCACCATCAGACGACATATCTGTTTTACATTAGCAGAGGTAGCTTTAAATCCATATTTTCATCACCCATCCGCCTAACTGTCTCATTTGCGCTGTCATCAGTGAATTACAATTTTTGGGAATAGAAACATTGATATTTTGCACACATCCGATTCGCCTGCCCAAGTGGCTCAAAAATCAAGGGAGTGACTTCGAGCCGGGCGAATGGTGCGTGCCGCTCCATGGATGGTTCTGTGTTGTCTGCATTTTCCGAGGATGTTTCTTGGGCGACTGACGATGCACGCGATTCATGATCTCCGGTCTTACCTTTTGTCAACAGGAGCCTTCCCTTATTTGTACAGTAGTGACTGGACTGGAGAGATGTGTGTGTTTTGTCACGGCTCAGGTGTGGTCATGATGTCCTATAAGAGTCCTGCCTGGATTCCATCCACAATTACGCCATCTGGTCATCATGTCCTGTGAATCCCGCGTTCAAGCTGCAATCGATGCCCTCCTTCTCCTCCCCGCCGCTTTTCTTGTCGCGACGGGAAATCCAAGTACTGATGGCACCTCTGTCTCACCCATTATTAGTATTCCATGCGGTCCGCAACATTCGTCATCACTGGCTTCCTCCTTCTCCTCTTCTGGTGAGCCCACATCCGCCCGTTCTCAATCAGTCCACATTGACAAGTTTGACTTTCAAGGGCCAAGTAGAGAAACTCCCAAGGACAAGGAGGCTAGGGTCAGGCAGAAGAAATCAAATTTATCCGAATATCACCGTATTGAGCAGTTCCGCAGAGAAAGACTTGTTGGGAAGGTGCTGCCCCATTCTGCTTGGTGCAAAGAGTGTCAGGCTTGGGTCGGGCTCGACAAACGGAGGCGTTACTACCTAGGCATGTGGGAAAAGCATCTGAGGTCATACCATTTACCTGTGCGTTGATTCTCAGTCTAACATAGAATTAACGAGACGTTGTATTGTAGGGAGGCAAAAAGTATGAGAAGATGCAGAGGCATCTCTTGGAAACAGGAGAGAAGCTTAGACTATTCAGGCCCAGGCGCATTGGTGATAACACTCCTTGACTTTTCCTCATACCCATATATCATAGGTATATTTCCTCTGAAAGAATAACTCACTTAGTTCCAGTTAGTGGAACTGACATGAAGGAATAAGATGTTAGAAATCGTAGCTATTGTGGAGGAAGCTTAGAAGCTGAGTAAAGAATGGGGAAGTGTGGGGTGGTCTAGGAAGCGTCGGGTGACTTCGGGGTGTCGGGTACGATGCACCTCGAGTTCGGGTGTTCAAAGTTGTTATGCACATTGTAAAAGTTGTAAATAGTTTCCATAGTATGGAAAGTTCTCCTATATTTTGAGGTAGAGCATTGAGTTAGAATCCTCACTTTTTATACTCTGTTTGTGCCTCTCTATTTTCTGTACTAAAGACTTCTTGAGGGATCTGCTCAACTCTACAAGCCTCTTCATCTCTCCTGCAATTTGTACCCAGCCCCATTCCACATCAAACTTGCACCCCTTACTATAGACTATGATGAGTGGATTCAAATGCAACTGAGGCATCTACATGACATCTGTATCTGTGGAGTTAAAAGAAACTGTTAGGTGTGGTTCACATTCATGAGTGAAAGTCTGTGGGGCTGTGCAGGTTTGAACCAAGTATGAAAACTTGTTCAAGAAACAAAGAGTTGTGGACTTTGCAAACAACTTTGGCTTCAGCTTATGTGCTGTGTCATCTACTCGCTGCATAGTCACAACTTCAGGAAAGATGAAGTGGAGTTCAAGAGATTGAGTGCTGACAAGACAAGTATGTCACTATAACACCAAAGTTTAGTGTTAACAATAGTTGATTGAAAATCATGTCATAGTATGTTTAAATCCTTATATTTTATTTTTCTTTTCTTTTCTTTTTCTTGATTTGATTTCTCTTTTCTTTTTCTTTTCTGTTTCTTTTATTTCTTAGACAATGAAGAGGCATGTGACCATGATCACATGACATTATGTCATAGGCCTAGAATGTAAGAGAAGAAGTTGGAAGGATGACATCAAGGTACATGTCTATAATATATTCATATCATAGTATATACATAGTATACTCATGGACAATATATAGACTTCAGAATATAGTTATTTATTGCTAGAATAGACCATGTACTTGTAGTATATATAGTATAGGAATACATTGGGGACTCCTTGTCAAGTTCTCTTATGATATAAGACTACTTAGTATGCTATTGACTATCTTAGTTAGTGGTTGTCACAACAAATCATCACCAAGTGCTATCTTAAATGAAATAATATAATAACTATTAGGTCTATTGACTACTATACCATTAATATAGACAAGGACCATAAGAACAATCTTTTCTTGTTCTTGTTTCTATTTGACTGTTATGACTTAAGTCTTAGAGTAAAGATAAAAGACTACTTTTGTATTGAGTAATACAAAAGAACTTGATAAAGTTTCAAGTACAAATTAGTCTGTCTTATATATCACAGACTATGGTCTGTGTGCACTTTATTTCAAGATCTTCTCTAATTTTCTTTGTGTTATCTGATTGTGTGACAGTGACAGTGACAGCCTGTGACAAATGTCACACATTAATTGCACTTTGTGACTTGTGTGACCATTATATATAATGTCACATCACACTTTTGTCTTAAGTTAAAAATAAAAATAAAATAAAAGAGACTTCAATAGATAATAAAATAAAATAAAATAAAAATAGAATAAAATCAAGTCTATTTACAACTCTAACATTGATATATAAGCAGTTATCAGCAAATATAATATGTATGAAATTTAATTTCATTGAGAATTTATAAAGATACTTTTTGTTATAATCTTAGACTTGGCTCAGGTTACAACTTAGGCAAAGACTTAAGTTAAGAGGTAGAAAAGTGTCACAAACTTCATTCAGCTTGTATCTCCACAACCAGTGGACCAATTTTCACAAACTAAGTTGCGCTGGAAAGCTCCAAATGAGGGCTATCCACACATATATGGGATGTACACAAGTGATAATAAATGACTGAGATATCAGGCCATCAGTAGCTATAAGAGCTTCATCTGCTAATATCTCATGAATGGCTAAATGAATTCACATGATTGAACTTACGTTGGAAAGTGCTTATCAATTTGTTTACAACAATATATGATGTGTCTCAAAGCAATAAGTATTGGTAGAGATACAAGCATATCAATGTAGTGACATAATTAGTTATCTTCTAAAATTAGCCTGATAGCTGCTATGACAGATGACAGCTCCTATCAGGTACAAGTTTTGATCATGTGATGGCAACAGCTTGTGCACAGACCATCACTCTTTTGTATATATACCTTTATATCTAAGGACTAGACCTCAGACTTAATAATGTCAATTATTTCTATTGATACTTTTCATAATCTGTCAATTATCATATCCTTATACTGAACCTCTGAAACACTATTCAGCTCAAGTATCACAACCAGTGAGTATCTTATTTGTGATAGAAAAGGATATAGTTTACATATGATAATAATGTTACAGAATATGAAGAAGCAGAAAGGAAACAATAAGGAATTATCACTTACTATATGAGATGCTGACTGAGATCTTCTATAGCATAGCTGATCATTACATCATAACAAACAAACTCTCCACCCTATAGACATGTTGAAACCATACCATGAACATGAGAAAATAATCATAATACTTTTTCTACTATCTCTTAGCTTGTTTTAAGCTATATAAGGTTTTCCATATTGAAAGGAATAGAATGCATAACAGCATAGTACAGTATGAATAAGTAGTAACTACTTACTTATAGTGAATACTCTAATAAAGAGCTAAGAACATATAAATAATAATAAATAATAAGTAATATTGGTAGTAGTTTAACTTATGTAAAAATTTTACATTAACTACCTAATTAGTTAATTAGTACTACCAATTACAGACCATAAACTTACTAAGCAGAATGCTTTGCAACATTCTATAACTTCCAAAAGCAACTATCTAATTCTAACTTCTAAAAACTATTTAAAACTTCTATATAAAACTTCTTATTGAAATCACCTTGAAGATACTCAGTAACAACTTAATCTAATGGATTTCAAAATCTATATAGGTAGTGAGTACAAGGAAGACTTAAAGTATAATAAACTTGATTACAAACAAGAAAGTTTCTACGAAATCTTCTCTAGATGCCTATTATAACTTAAGACTCAGAGTTAAGTCCAAAGAAGAACCTTATATAGATTTTACACAAGAGAACTTGATAAAGTTTCTAGTACAAAGTTGTTTACCTTATATACTTATATGGACTGTAGTCTGTACACATACTACAACTAACCTTCTTCAAGTTCATGTACTTTTTATAAAGCTAATATACTGGTACTATATTGTATAATATTATTTGTTCTGGAATCTTCCATAATCTTCTCTGTATCACTTTGTGATATTTGTGATAGTTACATATGACATCATGATATAACCTTAACCCTATATCTCAAATAAGAAAATAAATGAAATGAAAATGAAAATAAGAAAGGAAAAAAAAAAAAAGTCCATCATCTTTAACTCTGACAGTATTTATGAGAAGCTCTTTATAATAATACAAGTCTTGAATTTTCCTCTCTAACTATGTCTATCTAAAAAACTATACAACTACTAATGGCTCTTTTTTTAATGGATAGTTTATCAGTATATGTAAAAATACCAGCTTTCTCTAACTGGAAAAATTCTGACTTGATAACATTCTTCTATTACTTTGAGTTGTTAGATACAGTTTATACTTGAAAGCAAAAGTTTATAGAATTAGACAGGATTCAATAAGTATGGAAACTTATCAAAATATATAGGGCTATAGGCTTTTAGAACAACTTTGGCTTTAGCTTATATAATATACTGTTTATATATTACTTGGTCATAACTTGAAAGAGTAAAACAAAGTTTAAGAGAGAGAGTTTTGATAGAAGGAAGTATATTATCTTAATATCAGAGTTTAGTGTTAATAGTAGCAGAAACTATGATTAATTATAAGACTAGAGATTACAGAGTATCTACCAGTCTTTAAATACTAGAATAAATGTCTGAAACACTTAGAAACTCAAGTAGTGCTATTACTACATAGTTTAGCAATTATGTGAGGTCAGTATCTAGGCCTGGCTTCAAGCTAGGCAGATATTTGATTTTGAAATGGAAGTAAACTCTGTTATAGAAGACTAAGTACTCATAGAGTTTGAAGAGAGATAAAACTGCTATAAAAGACAGGTTATTCATATTTATAAAGTTGAACTTCAATATATGATATGAGTAGAAAAAATGAAGGGCCTTATAATCTTTTGGAAATTCTAAGCTATATTGTTTACAGCTACTAAGTACATAACTCACTACTAGGGAATCTTAAGAGAACAGAATGAAGTTTTCTAGAAACAACAACTACTTTAAATATCTAAAGAGTCTATACTAATTAGGCAGAACATCAGATAGAACATTTGCTGGCCTAACTATAGAATGATGGTGCCAGGTGGTTAGAAGCTCTGATAGATAGAAAGATCTATAATATTGCAGATCAGTAGAAGCTGATTGAGTAGTCTTAAGAGAAAGAAGATCATAACTATCACAAGAATAATACTTAGCAGAGGCCTAGTGGGATTGGTTTGATGAAGCTTACAAAGTTTGTGGTGGGAAAAAGACTTGAAACTTAATAAAAGAGAAGTTTATATAGGATAGGCAATAGTTTGTAGTATTTGAGTTTCAGTTTTTTTATGAAGTGGCAAGTTCTTTTATACTAACTAACTGACTGAACAAGTAAACCAAAAGCTTAACTAGTATTTCTAGCTTTTTATAAATGAGTGGTAAAGCAAATAGTATAACTTGTTGCTCTTAGCAGAGTTCCAACACAACAATTATGTACACTCTGCTATATAACAAACCACATTCCTCCTAAACACTAGGTATCTTCTATAAATGGGTTTAAATCTTACCAGAGGGAACTAAAGCTAAAATTTGTATCAAAGTTTACAAAATGGATAAATTTTATGCTAGAAAAGATCAAGTTTACTATCTGCAAATCTCAAGATGACATAGTCAAGTACTACAACAGGTAATATATGCCTACTCTAGTGTTTTGGCTAAGTAATAAGGTTTTCCTTAATGTTTCAGACATTCATACCATGTACTTCTCTGCTAAGCTTGTATATTAGTATGTTAGATCTTATGTGATAAAGAAAAAAATAAGCCCCATATTTTATCACTTAAATCCTTGTAAAGACTATATTCAGTTTTCAACTACTGCTCCTAACAATCCCATTTTCAGAATCACAAACAATGAACTTCATTTTTATTTTTATTTTATTTTTATTTTACTTTTATTTAGAATTAGGGTTTAGCATGACATTCATGGTCATACAGTCACATAGTCACAATGGAAAGCAGTGGAAGCTTCTAGACCAATGACATTATATAATGTGCTTAAAGCATGTAGGCCTTAAGGCTTACACATAGTCTTTAGGGTAGGCCAGACATAGTAGTATAGTGTAGTATATAAGGTAGATATATTGTACTAGAAACTCCATTGAGTTCTCTTGTGATTAACCCAATCCAAAGCTTACTCTTTTGATTCTAACTCTAAGTTTTAAAACATAACATCCATATCTGATAGTTATATAACATTTATGACATTAGCTCAGAGCTCAGGTTGTACTTAGGCAAAGATTTGAGAAGAGAAAAGGGGAAGTGTATAAGTGGTAAAGTGTAAGGATACAGAATAGTATTTATGCTATGTATATGAGTCAGACATGAGAATAATATCTGCAGTACATGAAGAAAGATAAGTCATAGTACATGAGATTTGAGCAAGGTTATGGCATCTACTACATGAGATGCTGACTGAGACTCTTGCAGTGTAGATGATCATGTCATCATTACCCTTAACCCAAGTCCATGTAGCATCCTTGAGGTATCAATTGTAACAATACCTCTTTTTCAGCATTCAGGTCTCCATAAATTAGATTAACACCTCAAGTTCTCCTACCACATATATAGCCACCATTTTCTTATTGGGACCTATGATGACTAGTTCTCAATTGTCAATAGCTATGAAGAATAGTTCATGTGGTAGTTTTCCTTGAAACATCATTATTGGATATTTATTTCTTGATGTCTCAGTGTTGTGCTTTTCTTCCACCAGTACAGTTGCCACTTCTTTCTAGAAATCTGAATGTTGTTCTCCTCTAGATCAAAGTGCTTGATAGTGAGGCAGTAGTTTAAAGAGTCTTGTCTGTGTTGGAAATCAAATGAATTTTATGTACTTTATGAGGTTGTTGACTTTATCATTTATAAAGCTTGATTTTGTTGTTGATAATAATATTGATGATATCAATTCTGGTACCTTGTATAGTCTGATTAAAATAACTTCTTCAACTCTTCCTTTTCTTGACTCCATCTTGTGTTCTTTGTCTTTATATAAGTCTTGTATCTACTGAATATTGTTTTCCACATATTGATTTCCTTGTCTCTTATACATATCTAATTTATCAGCTAGCATCTTTTGAATTTGAAATACTTGGTCCTCCATATTGCTCTGAATTAAGTATCACAAGTTCTCTAATACTCCCAGGATATTGGTAGTGTTTATAGTCCAGTTATTGATGCTTATCTTTAGAATTGTTTCCTCTATCTCTGTAATCATCATATTGGCCTCTCCTGCTATCTTCATTATATCCCACACTTGTCTCTGTATATCAATAATTGCCTCTATCTCCTTTAATATCTTGTGATACAATCTTGTCCAATCTTCTCGTTCCTTCTTTAATACTTGAGCTTCATCTATGTTGTTTAATTTTCTAGTGATGTATGGGTTTGGGAAAGTGGGAGTGGTTATGTAGTTGTTATTTGTGATTTGAAAAGACATTTGTTTTGAATTTCAAGTGATGTTTTGAACTGTCAAAATGAGATTTTACCCCTCTCTCTTTATAGGTTGTGACTTGAACATCTTGTTCAATAGTCTTCAATCACCTCTTTTGCATGAGGCAATACTGATTCCATGATCTATTGATCATGCTTGTCCCTATAACCTTTCCAATGCACCAAGTATTGTGTTTCTCTGCCTTGTTTCCTGTGCTTCCATATTTCTTTGACTTTATATTTTTCTTCTTCATTAATAATTGTTGGTAGTGGTGCTGGTTCCACATGTTGTCCTTTGAACTGTGGCTCATTGTATCTTGTCAGCAGGTCTTTGTTGAACATGTTGTGTATCATTCATCCTTCTGGAAGTTCCAGTTGAAATGTCCTTAAGCCAATGTCCTTTGAGATTATAAAAGGTCTGTATTTCTTTTGATCCAGCTTCTTTGAGGGTTTGTTTGAATGGATATTCTTGTTTTCCAACCACATGTTGTCCCTAACCTTCAATCCTTGAGGATTTCTTTTTTTGTTGTGCTGCTGCTTCATGTTTTCTTATACTTCTTTCATGGACTTCTTAGCCTCTTCCCAGCTTCTCTGTAGCTTCATTAGAAATTCTTCCAGTTTAGGGATTTCTGTTTGTATTTCAAGGTTTCCTTTCTAAGGATGTCTTTCAAAGTTCAGAACAAATAGTGTCTGTCTAGTTGCTGCATGTTTCTTGTCATTATAATAGAATTCTGCTGCTGCAATCCATTCCATCCAGTCATCTTGCTAATAATTAATGTAGTGTCACAAGAACTTTCTTATCTCATAATTGATCCTCTTGGTTTGTCTGTCTAATTGTGGATGATATGCTGTTGAAAACATTCTTTTTCTTCCCAATGCTTTTATCAATTCTTCCATGAATCTTGATGCAAATTGTAGTCCTCTGTTGCCAAGAATTTTCTTTGGAATCCCATGTAACTTCCAAATTTCATCCCTATAAATCCTTACTATCCCTTCTAAAGAAATGTTCATTGTTGTTGCCTTCAATCATATTATCTTTGTGAATTGATCTATTATAACCACTATGGCATCCATCCTATTAAATCTGGGCAATGGTCCAATTATATCAATACTGATTTCCTGCCATAGTTCTTGTAGTATCTCCAATGGATGAAGTTCTCCTGGTTTTTGTTGATGTTGCACTTTGTTCTGTTAACACTTTATACAACCCTACATGTATTCCTTGATATACTCTTTGAGTCCTGGCCATCAATAGTTCCTTTTGACCAGTTCTATCATTTTTTATTGTCCTGGATGACCAACATCCACTAGATCATGATTTTCCTGTAAAATCCATTCTTTGAGCTTCTTGTTGTTTGGGATGTAAATTCATTCTTCCATATAAACAATTCCATCTTGTTCCCAAATTAGTCTATCTTCTCTTTTCAATGCTTGATCCACTTTGTATTCTCTAGTGTTGTTTCTCCTTATTTCTTCCAATATGTCTAGATTGTCTGTCATCTTGTTCCTTTTCAACATTGTTACTTCTACTTTAGTTCTTCTTATCCATAATTCTTCTTTGAGCAGTTGAATGTCCTTGTTATCTTCCTTTGTGTCCACTTGATCTTTTGTTAACAAAATGTCTACCTTTGTAGTTGTCTTTTCTGGAATATGTTGTAGAATGGAATCATAGTCTTGTAACTTTAGGTACCATCTAGCTTGTCATCTATTTAACTTGTAAGGTTCTCTGAAATATTTCAGGTTTTCATGGTCTGTCCAGATTCTGAATGGTTCCATTACATCTAACAGATATTGTCTCTATTTAGCCAAAGCTTCCACAATTGCCAGTAATTCTTTGTCATAAATTTCATAGTTTCTTTCTGCTAGCTGCATCATCCTAGATAAGAATGCTATTGGTTTCCATTTCCTTTCTTGTTCTTGGGATAGTACTCCTCCAATAGCATATCTTGATGTATTCATTTCAATCTTAAATTTTCCTTCTTTCTTCAGAGAGAGTGCTGGTTGACTTGTTATTTTCTCCTTGAGTTCTTCAAAGGCTTTGTTATGTTCTTTATTCTATATTCATTTTTTCTTTCCCTTTAACTTGTTTAAAGATCTTGCCATATGACTGAAATTCTGGATAAATCTCTGGTAAAAGTTTGCAAATCCCAGGAAACTTTCTACATCCTTGACCTTTGTTGGCATCTTCCATCCTTTAATGGCTTTGATCTTTTCTTGTTCTATTTTGACTTGTTCCTTCCCAACGATGACTTCTAATATCAGAATTTCTTCCATATTAAAGTTGTATTTTGATTTTTTGAAACACAGATTGTGCTTTTCTGCAATCTTTAAAAATTGAATGATTCTTATTTCAAGTTCCTTCATTATCTTGGCTGGTATAACGAAATTATCTATATAATTTGCCAATATTTCTTCATAAAGTAATTCTCCAAAGATACTGTTTATTATCCTCTAAAATGTTTCTGGTGAGTTACATAATCTGAAGTACATTACTTGTAGTTTGAATAATATTTTGTTTGTCAGGAAAGCTGCTTTCCATTCATTGCCTTCTTTAATTCAAACATTGTTGTACCTCTAGATGAGATTGAGTTTGTTGAAGTATTTAGCCTCTTTCAGTTTGTCAATTACTTCTCCAATTAGCAGCAATAGGGTCTTGTCCTTTATTGTGACTTGATTGAGCTTCCTGTAATCTTGAACAAGCCTTAGTGAACTGTCTTTCTTTGGAATGTAGAAATATGGTGCCACATATCTCAACTTTGATTCCATGATTAAACCTGCTTTAAGTTGTTCATCTAACCATTAGTTTAATACTTCTTTTTTCTTGAGAGTCATTGCATATGTCTTTACATTTAGTTCTCTTAGAGCCTCTTCTATTAGATTTATTTTGTGGTCCTATTCATGTTGTTTCAATAACTTCTCAAATTTCTTTTTGTTGAATAAGTGTGTGAAGGGCTGAATATACTCTGGTAAATCTTTTGGATTTGTTTTGTCTGCTTCCTTTCTAATTTTGCTATTGTCCTGTGCTGTAGTTTCTGTCATCTAAGTTCTCCTTGTTTTGAACTTGATATCCTGATGTTTCATTTTGCAACTTTCCAGACATCTTGTGAACTTTATTGTTCTATACTTCCAATTGACTTCTGAATTGTGTTTGACCAACCAGTCATGATCTAAAAACATGTCTGTTCTATTTAAATCCATTACCACAGCTTCCAGCTATTCTTTGTATCTGTTAATTTCTATCTCTAGAAGTATCACATTGGTCACCTCTCCATTCTTTATCCTATCTGTATTGAAAACTTTGAATGAGAAGTTTATCAGTTTGATTTGTATCCATTTTTCTTCAACTAGTTGTTTGTCAATTCCCATATGTGTGCATCTGGAGTCCACTAATGCCTTGATCTTGAGGTTTTTTTGCCATTCTTTGTTTTTACATTTGCTTATATGTTCAATTCTCTTTCCATATTACTCTATTAGTTTGGAATAACATATTTATTCTGAGAGTTTACAGAAAAGATCTCTTATACTGTGCCTATGGAGATCCCTCATACTATGCCTACTCAAGATCTTCTCTAAAACCCTGTTTCTTTTTTTCCTCTTTGTTGTCTTCTTTATCATCTGATTCCTCTTGAATCTTTCATTTCTTCATTGACTATTTCCCTTTACAGTCCTTAGCAATGTGTCTTTCTCTGTTGTATTTGAAATATTTTCTCATATTTTTTTCTTTCTTCTTCCAGCACTCTTTGGCCATATACTTATACTTGTTGCAATTGAAGTATTTTGGCTTCCTATCCTTGAAGTTGTCATTGCTTTTTCCAATATCCATGGGCTATTCTTGTCTACCATATATTGTTCCTGTTCCTATTTCATAATCTTGACATCCTTCCATAGAATCATACTCTTGTTCTACTGAGTTAATTGCTGCTTTCCACTCCTTGAGTGACTTTGATGCCACAATGGGTGGACATCCCAATATTGTTTTGATGATATCTTGTCATATATTCTTCTTCAATAAAAAGATGGCATGCAGCTCATCTATATCTGCCTTCATAGCTAAGATCTTAAATTCTATCATGAAGTCTACTGTGTTTTATTTCCCTTGTTTGAAAGATTTGATCTTC
>Ga0157359_1000412_pt1 | contig 15403 bp, 15 predicted proteins | sample AttcapACBM3_FD_111482 | JGI IMG/M metagenome (GOLD analysis project Ga0157359, IMG submission 111482) | Fungus gardens microbial communities from leaf cutter ant in Botucatu, State of São Paulo, Brazil - Atta capiguara ACBM3 | ecosystem: Host-associated > Fungi > Mycelium > Unclassified ...
CGGGCGAGATCTCCCTCCGCGGTACCGCGTGCTTGGAGCGCCCGCTGGATGATTCCGGCAAACGGTTCATAGTCCATCTGGGTCACGATCACCTCCCTCCAAGGGTTTCTGCGTGGCGTAATGCGGTCCGGACGAGACGACGGATGCCAGCCGCGCGTGCGGCCTTCTGTGTTTTCTTGATCACGCTGCGAAGGCCATCACGCGCAAGTTTCAGACTGGTCGCCTCCCCATCGGTGGCTTCGAAAAGCGCGTAAAGGATGCCGTCGGCTTCGTGTAAGGCGTCCAGCTCCTCGGCCGAGACGTAGATCGTTCCGCTACTCATGGGTACTCCATCCGGGCCTGGGTCACTGCTCTTGAGATGTCGTTCGCGCCGAGCACCCGAAGACACCCTGGGCTTCCAGCTGCTCGGCACCTGAAGAGGTGTCGCGGGCGAGGAACGCTTTTAGGAGGACGGCTTCTTCTAGCTCCTCAAAATTTCCGTCAACTCCGTATCCATTCTTTTCGGCGAGGCGTGCTATCAAGGGCTGTAGTTTCTTCAACAGCTCCTTAGCCTCCGCCAGCTGCGTGTCGGCGGCGTCGCGCCGCTTCAGCAGGCCGATCACCCTGTCCCGCTCCGCACGAGCCAGCGACAGGGCTTCGCACTGCGCTTTGTCGTGCGCGCGCAAAGCCTCCGCTGTACTTGGAAAGCGCCCCTCTACCAACTGCATAACTTGCTCGAACTTCTCGTGGTTCATGCTCATGGGTATTTGCTCTTTCGACACGCTGGATGGAGTGGGGGAGGGGTTAAGCAGCTGCGGTCCTGCTCGGCGTCATCGCCGCAGTGCGCCATGGGTCATTGGCCCGCGCGATTGCTGCCATATGGGGAGGGCTGACGCTGTTGCCGCACATGTGTACCTGCTGGCTCTTGGTGAAGGCCATGCCGTCGGCGCCGCGGTCGATCTGGTAGTCGTCCGGGAAGCCCTGGGCGCGATACAGCTCCCGCGGCTGCAGCATGCGCAGGCCGATGTCCACCACCACGTTGGGCGTGCCCTGGATGGTGACGGTGACCAGGGCCAGCCTGTCCTTGGTGGTGACCGTGGGCGACGGCTCGTCCGGCCGGCTGGTGTTGTCGGTGCCGTAGTAGCTCATCAGGAAGGCCGCCACGCGCAGGGCGCCGGCTTCGACCTCGGGCGCCAGCTGCAACTCGACCACCGAGGTCTTGCCGCCGCCGCCTGCGGTAACGGTGGGCGCCGGCTCGTCCACGCCCTGGCCGATGGAGGCACCGAACTGGCGGGACAGGAAAGCGGTGACTGCGCCATGGTGCTGGCCCGCCGCGCTGATGGTGTGCAGCGGATCCTGCGGCGCCCGGGCGTCACAGTTGCCGCGCAGGTGGGCGAGGGTGGCCACCGCCAGGCGCTGCTGGCTGCCCGAGTTGGTCACGGTGGTCATCGGCCGCTCTACGCTGTGCGCTGGCGTGGTATTGAAGCCGCCGTTCGCCTGCTCCAGGAAGGCAGTGCAGACGCCCATGGCATGGGCCGCGCCGGCCGGCCGCTGGCAGTTGCCGCCGCTGGTGATAGTCGGCATCGGCTCGTCGGCTGCGGCGCCGGATGAGTCGAAGCGGAATTTCACCAGGTGCGCGGCCGCCACCGCATGCTTGATGCCGCCAGCCATGACCGTGCCCAGGGGCTTGTCCAAGCCCGGCACCCGAGGCTCTTGGCCGTCCCGCTCGCCGTAGCCGACCGACACCAGGGTCGGCGCCACGATAGCGCGGTGGTTCTCGGTCAGGACGCTGCCAAGCGGCGCGCTGGCATCGGCAGGCTTTCCGGCATAGGCCGGGCCGCCGAGCCCTACCAGAGTCGGGCTCACCAGCATCTGCTCGCCGCGGTTCGCGCAGGTGACAGTGGGCAGGGGCTGGCGCGGGTCGTTCACCCGGTCGCCGCCCTGGTGGGTGGCTGGCGCGAAGACCGGGCTGGCCACCGCGAACGATCCACCCCGCGGCCAGGCGGTAACGGTGTGCAGCGGGTTGGCCGTCGAGAGCGCGACCTCCTGCGACCAGTTGGCGATCGGCACGATGAAGGGGTCAGCAGCGTCGAGCACGAATTTCCGCATGCCCTTGGCCACCCGACGCAGCGTGGCGGCCGCCAGCGGCTTCTTGCGCTCGAAGATCGACGGGCAGGGGATCGACCAGTCGATGCACTCGCTGGCGCTGCGCCACTTCTTCTGGCCCTTCGCTGGCGCTTTGGCGTGCGTCGGCGCCGGCCAGACGATGGGCTGGCCATCGCAGCGGGCGATCATGAACAGGCGTTCGCGGCTGGTGGGCGCGCCGTAGTCGCAGGCCCGGCCGACTTGCCACTCCACCTGGTAGCCCATGCCCTGCAGCAGCTGCACGAAGCGGCGCCAGGTCTGGCCCTTGCGCTTCGGGTCCGGCACCAGGAACTGCTGGTGCACCGGCACGCGCTCGCCCTTGGCGGCCACCGTGCCGTCGACCTTCATCACTCGGCCGGTCGCCTTGCAGCGCTTGGCGATCAGCGGGCCCCACTGCAGGATCTGCTTGACGTTCTCCAGGCTGATCACCCGGGGGCGCTTCTTGCCGGCCCACTTCAGCCCTATCCAGCTGAGGTTCCGGATCTCGCGCTTCCGCGGCTGGCCGCCGGCGGCCTGGCTGTGGTGGGTGCAGTCGGGGCTCATGTGGAACCAGCCGACCGGGCGGCCCGCGCACTCGGCGTCCGGATCGCCGTCGAAAACGTCGGTGGTGAAGTGCCTTGCGGTGGGGTGGTTGGCGGTGTGCATGCTGATCGCCGCCGCGCTGTGGTTCTTGGCCACGGCCACCGGCCGGCCCAGGCCCATCTCCAGACCGGTACCGGCACCGCCGCCACCGCAGAAGAAGTCGACGACGATCTCGTCGTCCTGTGCGGTGAAGCCCAGGCTGTACTGGGTCTTGAAGTCGACAGGTAGCTGCTTGCGGGGAAATGCGGTCATGGGAGGGGGCCTCAATGCGTCGAGGCGCCAGCCGCCTCATGACGCCCATCCTCCAGTCATCTCTAAAAACGCAAGCTCAGGCTCTTTCCTGTTAAAGCCGCCCGGCGAAAGGCGGCGATCCCAGTACCCGTAGGCGACGACGAAAGATTCTTTCGCCGAGCGCTGCTAGGGCGTCGTTACCTTGGCGCGGACCGTTACTGGTCTGGACTCCACCGTCTTGATCTGCAGCGGGGTCGTTGCGGTGGGCGCATCGTTGATAGCCCGCACCAGCACCGTAACCCTCGCAGCATCTGAATAGGCACCCTCTGGGTCTCGTGCCCGGTAGGTGAAGCTGGCCGTGCCGTTCCAGTCCTTGGCTGGCTCGAAGCGCAGGTTGGCGCCCTGGATGGTCGCAACGCCGACGGTCTTGAGCGGCGGGGAGACGAGCTCGAAATAGGACGGCGGCGCCGAGTCGATGTCGGTACCGGACAGTGTCGTTTCAACCGGCGTGTCCTCGTCCGTGGTCAGGGAAACAGGCTGGACTACAGGCGGGTCGTTCACCGGTAGCACAACGATCGTCACTGTGCCTGGGCTCGACGTGGCGCCGCGGTTATCGGTGACCTGGAAGGTGAGCGTTGTGGTGCCAGACCAATCGGCTGGTGGCCAATAAGTGATGGCGGAAAAGCTCTGCGTGATGGTGCCGACGCTCGGCTGTTGAAGGATGGTGTAGCTGCTGATGCTCCCGTCGGTGTCCGTCGCCTGGAGGTTGAATCGGCCGATGGTGTCTTCGTTGACGGTAGCGGTTGTGTTTAGCGCCGACGGAGGCGAGTTCGGTATGACACGGGTGATTTCGCACATATTGCCGGTATATCGAACATAACGGGCGTCGACGACGTAGCTGCCGTACTGGCGCCGCGCTGAATCCAGGCAGTCGCGATCGAACATGGATTGATAGGCTGCTGGGCCGCCCTTCTGCCGCACGTCTGCGTCGGCTGCTTCCTGCCACCGAGAGCTGAAGCTTGCGTAGGTATCCCTGTGCTGGCGTATGTCGTCCTGCCAGTAGATCCAGCCGCCCTGGTCAGGGCAGCGCCCGAGGTTGGTGGAATACTGCCGATAGACCGAGATGATGTGGTTTTTCCAACCAGTGTCTAGCGATCCGCCCCAATACCCGTTGGAGTTCGAGTCGCAGATGAAGGAGTTCTGGCTGAAGGTCGTGCCGACCTCGTCCGCACGTGATAGCGCGCTGAAGAGGCTGACCAGCAGGAGTAGGGCCGCAGCGACGATCGTGATCGGTGCAGGTGCGGTTGGGCGCGAAGGCATAGCCACCTCGGCATAGGGGCGTAAGACAAGTAAACGGGACATGGGATAGCCCGGGGGCGTGAGTTCACGCCTTGGAAAGGGATTCAACGGACCGTTCCAGACGTACGGGCGTCGATGAAGTCGAGGATCCGATTGATCCTCCACATCGCGTGACGACGTGAGCCCGGCATCGATCGAGGTGTTTTTCGCACCGCTCGGACCAATAGCCGTCCAAGTTGAGCCGCCGGCCGATCCGAAAGCTCCAAGGCCTCGAAGGCATCCGCTGCGTCCTGCAGCTGCAGGAAGTTGGCGACGTAGCACCAACGCGTGGCCAGGCGAAAGCGCCCGGTGGCGGGCTGGAAGAGCAGGTAAACCCGCTCGCCGCCGGCGGTGAAAGAGCTGCGTAGTACTTCCATAGGGCGCCTCACATGACTGGGTCAGTCGAGGCTATGTCCTATCTCCAGAATGCAAGGCCGGCGTGTCCTCACGGGATGACCCGGGCACGCGTGGTGACCGGCACCGATTCCTTCGTGCGTATCTCCAACGACACGTCGGTGAGCGCTGGGGCGTCATTCACTGGCCGCACGGTAACGGCGACAGCCGCCGGCGAAGACCAGGCGCCAGCGGTGTCCTGGGCGCGGTAGGTGAACTGGGTGGCGCCGTTCCAATCCTTTGCCGGTTTGAAGGTGGCGTTCGCGCCGGCTAATGTGACCTGGCCGACCGCCGCCGGCGGCACGGCGACGAGTTGGAAGACGGTCGGGGCAGGTGAGTCGATGTCCGTTGCGGACAGCACCACGCTGGCCTGGGTGTCTTCATCGAGAGACAGGGTCTTCGCCTGGGCGACTGGGGCATCATTCACCGGCCGGATCGTGATCGACACGGTCGCCACGTTCGACCAGGCGCCGCTGGGGTCCTGGGCGCGGTAGGTCATCGACGTCTCGCCATTCCAATCGGCTGTCGGCGTGAAGACGACCGTATTGCCGGCGAAGCGTGCGGTGCCCGCGGCTGCAGGCGCCGCGTTGACGATCTGGTAGGTGAAGGTCGAGTGGTCGTCGGTAACCGGGAGGGCGCCGCTGGCCGGCGTGTCCTCGTCGCTGGCGATCGCAAGGTTGCCCGCGACGGGCGTCCGGTTGTAGCAGGTGGAGGTGTCTCCCCAGGCCGACTCGTTACGATGGCTGCCGTCGGTATAGAGGTCATAGCTGCGGCTCTGGGTCCAAGTACCGCTCGGTGTCGCAGCCGGGCAGCTCAGCTGGCGGCTCTCTGATCCCTTGGACGAGTAGATCGCCGTGCAGGTATTGCTGGTTGTTCTCCAGCCGGAATCATTGCGGCGACTGCCGTCTGACCACACTTCATAGGTCTGCTGCTGGGTGATGGTGCCTTGGGGCTGCGTCGCCGGGCAGTCTTGGTTGCGAGATTCGGTTTGCGTTGAGTTGTAGACGGCCTGGCAGTTACGCCCTATCTCGTTCCACGCGGAGTAATTGCGGCGACTGCCGTCGGACCAAACCTCGAATGTGCGCTGCTGGGTGATGGAGCCGCTGGGATGAGTCGCAGGGCAGTTCGCCTGCTGCGTTTCTGATTGCGTGCTTTGATAGTTAGGTCCGTACTCCCCACAGACCGGCTGGCGCAAGGTGTTTCGGTCCACCTCCGGACCGATTCGATACCGCTTTCCGTTGGAGGCAGTGAAATACATGCCTCTATCGATCTCGATCTGATCAACACTGTATAACTCTTGTCCATCGATCCAGAGATATCGGTAAACGATGTCGTTGCCATCGTTGCTGTTCTCGTACAGAAACCACGTTTGGTCATCCAGCTTGCACGTCTCTGCGAAAGCGCTTCCTGACCATGTAATGGCGCAAAGAAGGAAGGCCAATAGGAAGCGACACTCCGCGAACGTGCGCGTCTGTTGGTAGCTGGACATTCTGATGGCTCGATTGGCAAGGCAGATGAGCCATTGTGTCGCTGCAGGGCACAGCTAAATCGGTCGATTCGAGCCAGTTTGGGGTGCGGATAGAGCAAGGCAGGGGGCAGGCCTTGCGTTTTTAGAAGTGCGGCAATGCTTGAGCTTTCTCGAGGAGCAAGCCATGACCACCACCCCTTCTCCGCTTCTAAGCGCCGCCTGTGCGGCCACACCGATAACGCGTCCTTCCACTACCACTCCAGCAAGGCCCGCCAGGATGAAGAGCGCTACGCGCGCTACTCGCTGTGCAGCGATTGCTCCAGGCTGTTGCGATCGGCCTGGGCGAGCGCGCCGGCGGAGAAGGATGCCGCCGATTTGGGACCCCCTGACCTGTGGGGTGGCTCTGCCAAACAGCAGGCCTGGGCGGACCGCATTCGCCGCTCGCGGCAGCAACTGGTCTCGGCCTTCCGCGTTCGCGCTGCGGCAACGCAAGAGCCGTTGCTCGAGCTGGCGAGCCTCACCCTCGACCTGATGTTCCGCATCCAGGATCCGGGCTTCTGGATCGCGTCCGAGATGGCTGGCTTCCACGTCGACTCGCTTAAGGTCGATGTGGAGCTACTGCTGAAAGGCCGGCAGTCGCCGCTGGATCGCGCTATGGCCGGCTCCATAGTCGGGTATTGGCTACAAGCCGATTGGTCGGTCGTCAGCTCGTTGGCACGAGACGTCAGCGATCGAGTCAAGCCGCGAATCATAGGGAAGCGGCCAGCGGAGATGTCGGTTTCCGAAGCTTTCGTACCATTTGAAGAGTATCAAAACCGGAATCAGCCATCGGCAGCAATCGACCCTTAGCTGCCGTTCGCATTGGCAGACATCGGCCAGGAGCGGACAACCGTCTAACGGGTTGTGGGTGCGCAGGTAGTTACATCTAGTGGCAGCTGTGACGTCTCTGAGCGGCCAGCGCAGCACGTGACACGTGATTGATCACTCCTGACCTAATGACCGGGCACGGAGTTTTACGGTACTTTGTGTCGGCATGAGACCATATCCACAGCAGGACGCACCTCCACGGCTCGGACCAATAGCTCCCTGTCGATACCGTTCCTGCGACTTCATTTCGTGACAGGAACGACTATGTCAGGCGGCGAAACCGAAAAGATTGCGAGATTAGCGGAGCTAGTTTCCAATGATATCTTCAACTTCTTCAGATGGACGAGAGAGGGTCCAGCTAACCTCAACTTCACCTGTGTGAAGAAGGAGACTCACGCGCCCTCGAAGAAATCCGAGCACACGCATCCAGCTGACGTGGTGTTCAAATACGCAGATCCTTACTTAAATAAAGCCATCTACCTTCATACCGATTTGAAGAGCTATGCAGTTGGCTCCATTACTTTGGACTCGATAAAGAAGGCCTTGAAGTCTCTGGGTAAGACGATTGACTGCGCTCGCGCTTCGTCGGAATGGCGGACGCGCTACCATTTGGCTAAGCGTGAGAAGTATGAAGTTCGCGGGATGCTTTTTGTCTACAACCACGATGACGAGTACGACAAGAATTTCTACGATCACTTCAAGAATTACAAGGGCGAGAATCTGCACATCAAAGATTCTCAGCAGGTTCATATCGTCGAGCCTTCATTGATCAATTATCTGAAGACGCTACAGCTCGATGTGAACACTCTCAGGGCTGAAGGAAAATTCCCGAAAGAAAATTACACCTTCTACTACCCCGACCTCGTCTTGCACAAAGCGAGTGGTGAATACTGGGGGCGTGCGGCCACCGCAGAGCTGATTGCCTCGCCGTATATGATCATTCACCACAAAGAGGTGATCTCATACTGCGAAAAAGCCATGGAGCCGGTTGAAACTTATAGCGAAGGCTATCTGATCTATTATCGCCGCGATGGCGGCACTGAGATTGAGTTCAGATACCTCTTTGACGCCCTTTCGAGATTTCAGATCCTCAACGCCAACAAGGACTTGAAGATTCGAATCAGGGTTGCAAATCGCCACCATCACGGCAGCATCATGAGCAATTTCAACGCTGCCATAAACAGCTACGTGACCGAGTGGGGCGAAGACGAAAACCGCAAGCGGAAACTGCAGGCGATCGAACTGGAAATCGTGAATCATGCGATTCCGAACTATAAGCCCGAAGTAATCGGATGGGAGCGAGACTGACATGAGAATGGGTAGTTTGTACTTTGCATCCGACAAGGCGATCTACGATGCACTCACGCAGCGAAGCCTGACGAGCGCTGAGCTCCGGAGGGTCTTCCTCTCGAGGGGAATCGTTATTTCCAATGAATCGGACAAAAAATTCCTAGCCAATCGCTTCAGTGCTTTGTTCCACGACTACTACGACTATCGGAATCTTTCTCTATTGGTGGGGGGACGTGACAGTCGTGAAAAAGCCACAAATGTGGTCGTCACAACAGCGGTTACTAAAGACCAACTAACCGAGGCTCTCACTTCCGTCAAGGAATGGCTGGAGGATGACCAGCACGACCAGGCTGAGGTGGCTGTCCACGGTGATCATCTCAAGCTCACTGTCAAATACCAGAAACTCGATCTGAGCCAAGCAGAGTTCCGCCAGGTTGTTGAGAAAACGGCGGAGGTGCTTCTTGAGAAGCAGGGCGGTGGCTGGAAGATCACTGGCCCAATGAACGACAAGTTCAAGGACATCACTGATCAGCTGTATTCCCAGATCGAGATCATCACCGATCAGGACGTGGCGACCCGAACCATCTCCCTAGAGGCGGTCCCTGATGCGGGCACCAGAACGAATTTCCTTCGCAGCTTGATCCGCAACCTCAAAGACATGGAGGTGGTCGATGTGGTCGACGTCTCCACGTTCAACCCGAATGACCAAGAAGATGATGAGCTGGATCTGAGCGACGACGCGCTGGTGATCGAGGATTCGATTGAAGTTGAGTCAGAGGGTGAGGGCAAGGAGGGGGATCCTGAGGCCGAACTGGCCAGGCCGCAGCCAGAAGCCAGAGTACACAAAATTATCCGAATCGATAAGGCGTCCCTGAAAGGAAAGGGTGTCTTGGAGTCGAAGCAGTTGTCTGAGCTTGAAGGCCATGGGTTCTATTTATGGAAGATTCGGTGGACGGCTCGTGAGAAGCTCGTTGGAGCTGAGCTCGTTCTCTTTGAAGCTCAGTTTGGTAACCAGGCCAAGTACTGTGACTTCGCCTATATTGTCAAAGGTGTATACAACTACAACAATGGGAAATACGCGAAGAACCTAGTACGTGCCGAGCAAGTGTTTGAGCAGAAGCTCAAGGTCCGTTTGGAGGAAGCGGCGCAGAAGACCCTGGATGACATCGAGAGGAGTTTGACAACATGAAGTCAAAGCGGCTGAAACTCTGGGTTCTGACCGCTCGTGTTGACTTTCAGGCCCTTGTGCATGGACTTCTGCAGCAGCCGTTCAACGACCAGAGCCTGGTCGGTATCGAGGCTATTGAGGTTCTGGATGAAAAGGCCACCTTTCGATACCACGAACAGCGAGATATCACCCAGTCTTTCACTAACCCTCTGGGCGAAATAGTAGAATCTAGTTACTCGACTTTCATCAGCTTCGACATGGTTTTTGAAATGCTCGGACCGGATCGGTTTTCGATCTGCATGGGGGCGCCACCGAAGGATCTAAAGCCGTTCGTGGAGCTCATACGAGTTGCAACTGGGACCAAATTTGCGCTGGAGATCGTGAAGCCGAACATCTCTACGGTCTATCAGCAACTCAAGGCTGACAAGCGCTTCACTAGAGTCATGGCTAAGCGGATCGTATCTGGGTCGGTGACGTTTGATATCGAAAGCAGCTACCGGGTCGATATTGCATCCACGGGAAATGCGATGACAAAGTTGTTGGAGATCACGGGTGGCCGGACGGCACCAATCGACAAGATCAAAATCGTTTATACGTATGACTCAAGGCCTATTCAGATTGAACTGTCGCGCTCGGGTTCGATTGCCGTGTCTTGGGATGATGAAGCGCACCTGCAACTTCTGACGGGACTGTTGATCCGGTAGATAAGCAGGGGCTGCGAGAGGTCGGGCGAGATGGGGTAAGCCTGGCTCGGGGCTCGAAGGCACTTATACCCCCAGCTACACCCATCACACCCTTGGCTAGCAGTAACCAGAAAGGCACAGATCTAAACTATCCAGTGTCTCCTGTTGGCCGTTTGCTGCCGGTGGCAACACGTTGCAATCATCCAGAAGCGATCAGACGAATTTATCAGCTATAGGCTCAATGTGAATAAATTTGATATCTATTTACAACGTGCAACATCGTTTAGTCAAATTTTGCTCGTTCTGATAGCTGCATTCACAATTGTCTACTCAGTGATCCCTTTGTATCAGAAAGAACTGGCTAGCGAACAACTTGCACGTATTCAAATCGAGCAGCTGAGAGCGGAGGATCGCTTAGCTTTTTTGAACGCTAGCTACGATTCTAAATTGCAGGAGATTGAAAAGGCACGCAACGAGATCGGCGCTCTAGTAAAACAATCTAAAGAAGAGAGAGACAATCTTCAAAAATTGAATCTAGAAATTCAGGGAAAAGATGCATTGCTTGCGAAAACCAGTAAGTCACTTGCCAGTACAAAGCGCGAGATGGAGTCTGCAAATCTAAAGCTTGTACTTTCTCAAAAGTTGAAATTTGTTCAAGCATTAGAGTGGTATACGCTTATCGAGCCTATAGATAATAAATGCGACATGGCTATGGCAAAGTGGACGCGCCCCAGTGATGCATCAGCTTCTAAGATAAAGCCAGTAGGTTGCGATCCGTATCAAACTGTCAAGCTAGCAATCCATAAAATTCAAAAGCCGGAGGCTAAAGACTCTTCCGGGGATGAGTTGCTTTTACCTGGTGAGAACGTACGGAATTGGGCTCAAAATGCAACAGAACTAATGGAGCAAAACAAACTCTTACTCGCAGACCAAATGGATTATTCACATAGAGATGAGTTAATACGCAAGGCAAATATTGAGCCTAGTCGAGCTGGCTCAAAAGAAGATATCGAAAGGTCCTTTAAAGAAAGCGTTGAAGCCTCTATGGCAGTCCTGCATTACGAGACGGATATCCGAAAAAAAAATCGAGCCGCCATTCAGTCGTACATAAAGCTGTTAAGAGGGATACTTTAATAATATTAATTATGTAATCAAGATCTACCTGCACGGTTCGTGCGATATGTTTAGAGCACCGCCGGTGCCTCCCCCTGGATCAGATGTACGCTCCTGAACGAGTGCTGCCGACCCAAAGCGGCTGCTTATGGCCGATAGCTGGCTCTTTCCTGGGTATCGGTATCGCGTTTTTCAGCGTGTTGATTGGCAAGGGCGGGGAGGAGCTTGGCTTCACCGCCTGGACGTTCTGGTACTACATGATCTGCATGGGGCTGTGTGTCGGTTTGCTGGTCGGCTTCGATTCCGTCCGTAAGCGCGCTGCTTGGATGTTGGCGTTCGCGATCGCGATCGGGCTCGTCATCAACGTCGGGTTTGTAGGCATGATGGATGTGCAAGCCACCGGCGATATGGCCGAGCGGGTGCAAAAGCAGCTAGAGGCTATGGCGCAGTTGATGGCTCAGGTGGTGATGTATATGGCGCCGGGCGGGGTGGCCCTGGCCTACGGTCTGATCGCTTACGACACGGTGCGGTCGGGAGCAGGGCGCCGCTTGGCGGCGCGTTGATTGGCGCGTTCATACGGCTGAGGCCTAGCGACGCGTAGGCCTATCCTCTTAGCCGCAGCGCCGGCCTTCTACCGCGGCGCCAATTGATCGAGGCTTCCAAACGCATCTTGCTTCAGCAGAGCCTTCACCGCGCGGGTGCGGCGGGTCTGCAGCATGTTCGGGGTGCCACGCAGCATCTCCACCGCGCCGGCAATCTGCCTAGTGCGAGATCTCAGCCAGTTGGCGTCGGAGCTAATCGTGGCTCCGGCGTTGCCAGCCATTAATGCCTGGACCTTGTCGTGTAGTTCATCTGTCATCACCACGCGCCCCAGGATGTGGAAATCGTCGTGCGCGAGCGTTCGACAGTCGGCTGCGGTCATTGCAGCAAGGTTGGACGGGATGCCGGCGCAGAAGGCGTTGGTACCCAGAAGGCCGATCGCCTCCTGCAGCAGCTCGCCGGCTGATAGCGAGCCGGCCTGCTGGGGAATGATTACCCTGGCGCCGGCGTCTATCCAGCTCGCTATGTCCTGCGCATACCGGTGCCAAAGGAGCAGCGTCGCCTGCTGATCGCCCACTACGTCTGGAGCGACGATGCTCAGGGTCTCCGGCCGAGTAGTCGTGGTGCACAAGGCGCGATAGAGGGTGAGAACCTTCGGCCAGTCCATAGCCAGCTGCCGGCGGAAAGCCGCGAACGCGCCTGAGTCGACGAACACCTTGCCGCCCCTGTCCAGGTGATCAGGCAGGGAGCGCAGCTGCTGCCTGAGCGTCACTCGGTCGGCGACAACTCCAATGGCTATCCCGACATCGAGGGCGGCCTGCAAATCGCTATCGGCGGTGAAGCCGGAATGGAACGCTATGTTCCAGGTGAAAGGGCTGTGCATGGCAGGCGACTCGCTTCGGAAAATGCCCACCCTGTCAGCCTTTTGAAATACGCAAGTCACAAGCGCGCTAACCAATGCTCTAACGCCTCTAGCCCGGTATCTGGAGTGCGGACTTGCATTTTGAAAACTCGTGGGACCGTCGATCTACCCCAACAGAGGTAGTAGATATGACGAACCAGTGGTTTGAAGCGAATCGATTGGAGAGACGGTGGCCTGCCATCCGGCGGGCTCTCACTCAGCTTGGTACCAATTTGACGCAGCTCGCCGATACCAATCAGTTATCGAACCTGCGGACCGCCGCGCGACGTTCCTTTCCTGCTGCGGAGGCGGTTATCGCCGACGCGCTTCAAGTGACTGTGGAAGCGCTGTTCCCGGAGCGTTACGCTGTACCGTGGTCGGAGGACGCACAGCAGGCCTTTGATGCGCTGCTTGACGAGCTGAGTGGCGCCACGGCGGCACAGGCCGGTATGGAGGGCTTCGGGCAGCATGTCGCCCAGTGGGAGACGCGTCCGCAGCCGTTGCAGGAATGTCCTCGCACTGAGCCAGGTCGGCTGCGTTGGATCAAGGCAAGGCTGCAACAGCGTCAGTTCGTTCTTGAGCACCTGGCCCATCATGCCGGTGTGACGCGAAAGGTCTTCGACAGCCTTGGCCGTTCGCCACACGTTGGCCTGCAGGCACTCATCGCGCGATGTTTGGGCGTTTCGCCCTGGGACCTCTGGCCGGAGCGATACGACCGCGATGGGCAATCGCTCGGCAGTGGCACCGACAGTGATGAGCATCATGAACGGCAGGTTCCGGAGGCGGCGCGCTTGAGTTTGGGTACTGGCCTCTGGCTCCCCCTGCGTGATGTGGTCGGATTGCCTGGACTGCACGGGCGCTTCTCTGTGATTCGTCGACGTGCGCAGGACGAGCGCTGGATCCTGCGCGTGCGCTTTGAAGTGACCGAAGTGCTGTTCACCTCACTCCCGTCCGAAACCAAGGCTCACCTCCTGGACGTACGCTCCGACCCTGACATCGCCTCCCGGGTAGAGATGACCTATCCAACTGATCCGGTACCGCTTTCATGCAGCGATCAGACCGCTGAGCCAGCGGCGAAGGTTGCATCGGTCGAAGGCGGGGTGCACCTGGGGCTGGTCGACAATGCTGGCCAGAAGCTGGATGTACGGATCTGCAGGCGGGCTGTAGCGAGCTTCGCGATTGCGCTGTTGGGGCAAGGCAAGAACGGGACGTAGGGGCGGTGATCCAGTAGGGTTCGCTCCCGCTCTGGGAGTGAACTCGACTCGAAACCGCAGGCTATTTCGCCATGCTGGGCTCCTCCAAGGAGCTCAGCCCATGAACACAGCTGCTGTATTCGCCGCGCTATCCCGCGCGGGTATCGAACCCTTTCCGTGGTGCCCGGTTGAGAGCGAGCTTTCGCCCAAGCAGATGCATCGTCTGCTCCAGCAGCTGCTTACGCCGCCCTACGCAAATGGCTACCTCGCGATCAGCGAGAGTCCTGGTTTAAACAAACTTGCCTCATCACTGACTCAGCTTGGAGTACCCAGAGCCCAGGCCTTGGTCCGGCGCATGGTGACGGGTGCGCTACCGCTGGACGAGGAGTTTGATTTCTTGGCGGCGCACATGGAGCGCGTTCGAGCCAGAGCCGAGCAACTCTATCGTGTTGCCACGGCATGCTCCACGAATGTGCGTGCGCGTCGAGCCCCCGATCTGGAGCAGCATGTCTATCAGCTGCTGGAGCTCATCAACGAGTCACTGGACCAATCGAACCTACGGAAGACCGCCCCGCAGTGCGTGCGGACTCTCGCTGCACTGGAGATCGCTCTGCGTGGAAAGGAAGATTGGAGGGACCGGCTACCTACCCCGGCCATCCTCACCCTGCTTGGCGCTATCGCGCTTGCCGATGCTGTTGCGTCTCTGTGGCGGGGGCATCTCAGCTACGGGCTGCCAGTTGGCGCGGTAAGCCAAGTGCTTCTATTACTCGCTCTTTGCCTGAAACGACGTGCTTCACGGACGAAAGCATCCCGCGCCGCAGCGCGGCAAGACTTGATGTTCCTGGCGTTGCCAGATGCCGGCCCGGTCGCCGAGCTCAGATGTGGTAACAAGGCCTCCTGATGCAAATCATCTTTGGTATCGACGCGGCCGAGCAAAAGAAAGATCGCCAGATCCCGGTCATGTGGGACAGCGACAAACTGGTGAACGGCCACACCCTCCTGGTGGGGATGTCTGGCTCGGGCAAGACCTACACCCTGCGCAAGATGATCAGCCACATGCTGCAGTCCTGCGGCGGGCACATTCCCCGCATCCACATTTTCGACGTGCACGGCGATCTGTCGATCCCTGGGGCATCGGAGGTCCGTTTTTCCGAGCGCACCAACTACGGCCTCAATCCCCTGCGGGTAAATCCTGATCCGCACTTCGGCGGTGTGCGGAAGCGCGTGCAGTCCTTTCTCACGACCATGAATCGCAGCATGCGCCAGATGGGGCCTAAGCAAGAGGCTTGCCTGCGCAACGTGCTCAACGACGTCTACGCCCAGTACGGCTTCAGGCAGGAGGATCCGAGTACCTGGATCGTGGAGGAGGGCGCCGCGGTGGTCATGACTGACGGCAACGACGATCGCTTGTTCATCGACGTGCCCAAGGGCGAGAAGGACGAGGCCAAGGCCCTGGGCGCGCGCTGGTCGGGCGCGCCGTTGTACAGCTGGTGGGTACCGCAGATCGAGTAC
>Ga0157359_1000414_pt1 | contig 15396 bp, 3 predicted proteins | sample AttcapACBM3_FD_111482 | JGI IMG/M metagenome (GOLD analysis project Ga0157359, IMG submission 111482) | Fungus gardens microbial communities from leaf cutter ant in Botucatu, State of São Paulo, Brazil - Atta capiguara ACBM3 | ecosystem: Host-associated > Fungi > Mycelium > Unclassified ...
AGACTTGGGAGAATTTAGTAGAAGATTCGAGAACAGATGATGTCATACAACATGGACACCACATGTTGACCTCATGGACTACACGTGGTTGTTTAGGGTAGGGTACACAGTAGTTAGCATGGACCATCTATAGGACTATATAAGGTAGACCAGTTTGTAGAAGAGTTCTCTATCGAGTTCTCTTGTGTTACTCAATACAAGAGTTGTTTCATTGCTTAACTCTTTGAGCTTTGAATCATAACACTTAGCATATCTTAAAGGCTATGTGTACTGCATACTATTGATATATAGGATGACATTATTGTTTTAGAATCTTTTATATTCTTTTGTGTAATATGTGATCATGTGACATGTGACCAATATGTGATACTGAGTCATGCCAATTCCTAACCCTAAGTTTAAAATAGAAAAAGAAAATAGAAAAGAAAATAAAAATGAGAAAAAAGATGAAAATAAAATAGAGTCTACTGTCTTTAATTTTAATAATATCTTTTCTTCTTCTAGACTTATTATGTCAGACAACAAGATCAAAACTATCTAGGATTGGCTATAATTAAAAGAAGAATATCCAATCTTTCTTAAGTTTTGCTAATTTTTATTGCTGATTTATTTTCAATTATCCTGATATTGTTATTTTACTAACCTATTGTCAGGCATGGTTCACACCTGGAAGAAAAAGCCCACAGGGTTGGTTCAGGAATGTATAGAGTATAGAAACTCCATGCAATAAGCTCAGTGATACAGACTTGTCAGAATGACCTTAACTTTAGCTTATATACTATGTTATTTGTCTTTTGTATAGTTGCAACTTCAGATGGATAAATGAAGTCTGAAATGAAAGTGAGTGTTGATTTGGTGTGTTGCTATTGAACATCAGAGATTGAGTTTAATAGATGTTATCTTTATTAATTATCAGACTAGCAAATTATAGTGTAAATACTAGTCTTATATACAAGTCAAATATATAGGAGATGCTCAGGGTTTCAGTGTACTGCACTGAGTAGAGGTTTCAATAGTGAGATACTGACAGGGATCAGATAGGAGAACTCTGTCATAGAAAACTGAATTCAATAGGAGTATCTCTGTCATGGAAAACTAGATATCTGAGTTATTGCATCACTGCTATGGAAATGTGTTGCAAGAAGGATAGGCTTGTCTCTGAGATGTTATAATAACAACACTGCTGCAGAAATGTATCTTCAGAATGGGTGGACTTAATATATGACACCTTTCTTGTAATGCTTTCAACTCACTAAAGAAAGTGTTTATCTTCATACCTATTCTTATCCACTGAATCTCCAATACTTAATTTATTGTGAAAACAGATACCTCTGATTATACTCTTATTACAATCTTTTCTATTATGGATAAGAACAATGAAGTTCATCTAGTAGCCTTTTACTCTCAGACTTTCACCTTTACAAAGCTGAACTACAATACTTATAACAAGAAATATTTGGCTATTTTAAAGCTTTTAGAATTTGGCACTATTATTTTGAGAGTCTGATCTTTCCCATTGATGTTGTTACAGATCACAAAAACCTTAAGTATTTCTATGTAGCAACTGTCATTGATCTTGACACTTTACACTGAGATATTTGTATAGTACTTTCCAGTGACTTCATCACTACAAAACACAACTCTGCTACAAAAGAATACTAGTTTATAGACCTTTTAGGATTTCTTCTTCTTGATGGTATAATATTTGTACCATCTTCTGGTAATTTTTACACATATGTTTTTCAGTATAATTATGATCACATTTTAGCTGGCCATTTTGGTTATAACAAAATACTGAAACTTGTTCACCATAGATATTCCTAGCCAAATTTCTACACAGATATACAAAAGTTCTACAAATCCTATGTCACTTACATGTAATCCAAACTCCAACATTACAAGCCTTACAGATTTTTCAAACAACTTCCTATTCTTGAATATTACTAGAATTCTATTTCCATGGATTTCATTGGAAAGCTCCTATTATTCTATAAGTTTGATACCATCCTGGTAATTGTTGACCAGTTCACTAAGTAGAAATAAAAACCAAAATTAAAAATTAAAAGACAATAGAAAAATAAAAGAAAAATATAGTATTAGTCAGATATTAAAGCTAAACTTAACATTGTGCACTTTTAGCATAACTGGTCTAATAGCTAGTTTGTTTCTAACATAATGTTAAGCTTTCAAACAGTTAGTAGTTTAACTTCTAGTAAAACTATTCTCTTTAAATGCAAAGTTGTTAGCATAGAAGTATAATGTGTCTAGAAGTGTTATTAGAGATAGTATTAACTGCTTAGCTATGTTAATTCTATTAGACTGAATATCTTGTGAAGTAGAGATTACTAGGTTCTTTATGTTAGAGCAACTGAGTGAAGTCTGTGAGATTATATGAAGTTTGCAATCTTCAGGAAAACTCAAGATTATATTGCAGCAACTAATAACCAAGTATTACCCATCTTTAGGAAAACATGAAAGAACAGAATGAGGTTTCTGTCAGAGCAACTAACAGAATCTGTAGAGATTTGTAAACTTTAATAACTTCTAGAAAGTTCTAAGTCTATTGACATAATGACTAAGTACAGATGGTGCTCACCTCCAGAAAGTTCTAAGAGAATAAAGAGAATAAAATAAGAACTCCTGAGAGTGATAACTATCCTAAATATTAATAGAGTTCATTCTAATCTAGTAGAATAGTACTAATACAAGTGAGAAATGATAACAGTCAGATGGCTTGGAAACATTTGGAACTCTACTAAAAGAAAAAGAAGAGGAATTTACAGTAGTTATACTTAAGAGGCTTGAGAGCAGAGATTGATAATAAGCTTGCAGGGTTTAGTAGGGTTATTTGAAAAAGAGTTTGGCAGGAGTAAGAGAGTACTGAGTGATAAAAGTGAAAACCCCATGAAGGTTTAGTAGGGTTAGTCAGAGATAGGTTCTCTTATAGTTTTCTGAAGGTGGCTAATGTTCTAAACACTTCTACTATCTATTGTAATCTAATAGAACAATACTGAGATAATATTAGAATGATAGTGTGTAGATGGTTAGGAATCTAAGTCAAAATATCTAGAATATCATCTGAAAAGATAGAGCATAGTCCTAAAAGTGCAAGATATAAGCATGAGGTTTGAGTTTTATAGTAGTAAAGCTTGTAGGTCTGATGGTAGTATTTGGGAGTATAGGATGGTAGTGAAGTTTATAGTGAAGGCCTTAGGATTTAGAGAAGTAGTGATAGCTATAAAAAGCCTATAGGGTAAGGACTTACTTGGCTAGATATAATAAAAAGCTAGGTTCTCTTACACTTTAAAAATTTTATAAGACTGTTAAGACTATGTGACTGCAATACATAACATAATTATTAGATGTAGCTATATAGTATTAGCTAGATATCAAAGCTAAGCTTAACATTGCATACTTTTAGTGTAACTACTTTAGTAACTAGTCTATTTTTAATACTGAAAATGAATCTGAGTAACTTTTTACCACTGAAATTACTTATGCCACAGACTTGGTTACTGATTTTCATAGTGCTTACCCCACCAAGTATTACAATTCAAGTCTTAGAGTTAAATCAAGAAAGAAATCTTGTATTAGATTAATACAAGAGAACTCAATGGAGTTTCTATTACAAACTAGTTTATCTTATATACCACAGATTGTGGTTTGTGTGCACACTATAACTAACCTATTCTAAAGTATATATACTTTCTATAAGGCCAATATACTATAGCTATACTGTATGATATTATCTGTTTTAGAATCTTTTCTAACTTTTTCTATGTCATGTGATTGTGTAATATGTGACTGTGACATATATCATGTCTTTATCACAATTTAACATTACATTGACTCTAACTCTAAGTCTTAAAATAAATGTAAAAGAAAAGAAAGAAAAATGAAATAAATAAAGTTTATTATCTTCAACACCAAGCTTGGTTCTCTCTGTCTGTCTTGATCAATTGCTGCAAAGTTCAAACTCTGACCTCTATGCACTTCTAACAGATTTCTCTTCTTTCTTTCTTTCTATTTTCTTGTTTTATTTTTTCTTTATAATTTTAATGAGTTTTTCTTTTTACTTATTTTTATTTTCAATTCAGAAGCAAAATAATAATAAAAAGTACTATAGCAAAAAACTAATTAGTATAAAGGAAAAGAGTACATCTACACTAACTCTTTCTCTATATTTTATTTCTTAGGCTCAACTTCTATAAACTTCTTTTGGTAGCTTTTATCTACTATTCTCTCTGCTTTTTTCTTCATGTCTTTCTCACTACTATTCTCTAGACTTATCCTCTACCAATTTCTAAGATTGTTTCATAGTCTCTAAAGTTTAGTTATCATTGTCTTACTCTTTATTTCTATACCAAGTCTTATAGAAACTTCTTGATCTCATAGTATTCTTTGACCAATTCTCTGAGTGTCTTTTTAATAGCACTTAGAATCTCACTATAAGCAGGGTTTGTTTGTGACCTGATGGTATTTTTTTAGACATACTATACATAGGCAAGGAATTTGTTATAAAAGAGAAATTTAGTAAAAATATAAAGAATAATAAAAATTATTACTCACTTGCTATAGTATACTAGGCACTTCTAATTAGCTCACATACAATGGTTACAAGAGTGTTCTCCCCTTATTTTTACTATATTATTTCTATAGACCTTCTTTGGTTGCTTTCTCTTTACTTTCTTCAAAGGCTATAATTGTGCTTTATTTTTAGAGGAGATTTCAAGAATCTTCTTACTTTGTTTCTACCTTACTAGATTCAGCATACTTTCTCTCCTTCTTCTTGTATTATCTCTGTTTAGCCTTTTTCTTTGCTTTGGCTTCTACTACTAAACAAGCCTTCTTAGCTATCCTTACTTCATGTTATATCTCTTCCAAACAGTGTTACAACTTAGGCTTAAGTGATAGAGCAAAAGAAAAATCTTATATAAGGTTTATATAAGAAAACTCCATTGAGTTCCAAGTATAAAGTATCTATCTTATATACACTGGCTAATGGTCTATGCTATACTAAGCTTAGCCTACCCTAAAGAACATGTATTATCTATAAGATCAATATATGGTAAATATGTTGTATGTCATTATCATTCTGGAATCTTTTATATCCTTCTATATAATGCATGATTATGTGACAGTGACAGTGACAGTCACATAACATCATACTAACTCTTAATTCTAAGTCTAAAGTAAGAAAAGAAAAGAGAAAAGAAATAAAAATAAATAAAGTTTCCCATCTTCAACTCTGATAAGTAGGCTATAAGAGCCTACTCCTCAGTATATCAGCATTTTCTTTCTTTCTTTTATTGTGTAAGAATCTTAGCTTCTAAGCCTAGGAGAGTTAAAGATCTGGTTAGAAAGTTGTGAGAGAACATCATAGTAGAGAAAGAAGAAACAAAAATATTTTCTTTTGTATAAAATGATGTATCCTCTAGGTAAACTTAATAGGGCTTCAAAGACTCAGTCTTAAAAGGGAAATACTATCAAATGTCAAAGTTCAACTCTGTAAATAATCTGTTTTTCATGATAATATTATTTCTTATCAATTATTGCAAGTACTTAGTCTTCTACAGTCTTATCTTAAATCTTATACTTAGTCAGTGTCTCTTTATGAATTAATTTGATCAAAAATTTACCTAGCTTGAAGCTGGGCTCAAATATTACCTGTTAGAACAACTGGGCAAAGTCTATGAGGTATATAGAGTTTTATCTCTAGGAGAATCTAAGTTTTATTTACAGAGTATTCTAATGACATAGCTTACCTCTAGGAAAACCTAAGAAATAGAGTAAGGTTCTTAGTGATGACAGAAATTTTATATCTCTACTATATATTTAATCTTTTCAGATTAGCTTACTTGATAAAAAATAATGATAATAGCATAGTTAGAAGTATCATTGATGAAAGTCTTTAGAATATTAGCCTAGAAAGGAAGGAGGACTATTATTAGCAATAAATAAGAAGAAGTAGTACTAATGGACAGGATTACACTCAGTAGAGGTCAACAGTGGAGAATGATGGAGTTGACTAGACAAACTGTATATACTTGGCAGTATGTTTGATATTTTAGAAGAGAAGGAAACTTTGCAGACTTCAGTAGTGTTAGAGTATTAGAGTTTGGAGCAGGTTCTCTTATACTGCCTTGACTTGATGTGGATAATTGCAAAACCATGTAGTAAAATACTACTTGAGTTTTCAAGTATTTTAGACATTTCTACTTATATTTAAAAACTGGTAAATACTCTGTAAATCTCTAGTCTGATAATCAACTATAGTTCTTGTCTCATTACTATTAATACTAAAATCCAGTGTTAAGATGATATACACTCTCTTGAACGTTTCATCCTCTGAAGTTATAACCAAGTGATATACAAATAGTGCAACACATAAGCTAAAGTTAAGATAAGCCAAAGTCAAGGTTGTTTTGGGAAGTTTACAACTTCATGGATTTTGATAAGTTCTCATACTTATTGAACTCCAACTAACCTTATAGACTTTTGCTCTTAAGTGTGAACTATACCTGACAACTTTGTATAATAGAACTGTTTGTAGACTTTGACACATAATTAGTAGGTTGGTTATGAGCAACCTTTACTAGATTTCTTCTTGATTTCTATTGATTCTAAGAATATCTGTTTTTACCTATGAGAAGGGATTCTGTCTTCTGAGGCAAAAAATCATAGGTTACTTATTGTAAATAGTCTATTATAGATTGTAATTGAGCACTATGTAATAAATTGTTAATCCAAAAAACTTGAGTAAGAGAAGAGAGAATGATCAATTAGTAAAGTGTAAAGATCTAAGATTGTATCTACAACTATATATACCTATTAACTATAAAGAAATATAAATACATTCTTAAGAAAACACTATGAAGTTAGCAAAGTAAATATGAGATAGTAACTGATAGTATATGTAGTAAATACACAGCATAGTAAATATAAGTTAGAAGATGAAACAAATTCTAACATATGTCCAAGTCATAGAAAACATGAGGTGAATATCTATGGAACATGAAGTATAATCATTTTATAACACTTTATGTTGTTCTCTTTCTCATTTCTACTTCTTATTTTTTCTAATTATTGCATAAATGCTGCCTTTCACTTGTTGCCCTCTTTTATATGTATATTATTATAACACCATCATAAATCTTGATAGTCCAATTGTTAATATATCTATAGTTCTAAATCATGTGTTTTTTTTCATTCTTCTTAGAGACAAAGAAAATTGGTGAAGTCTATAGTGAATTTAATGGTTTAATATATTTCTTTTGAAGTTGGTCTCTTAGAAACTCCTGTACTTTCTCTTTATTTATAGATAATAGATATATATTGTTCCTATTTTTGGCACAAAACCTTTCTTGAGATCTATTGTATGATTGTAAGTCTTTTTTGTTGATATTCTCTTAGACTATTATAGAATAATATCTGAGATATCTGAGACATCTGCTTTTTAACTTCCTGTTAGGACTCTAACCATATCTAAGTGTACTTCTGCATCTGTACTTGTTTGCATATAAATTAGCCCCTTGTGTTTCATCTCTTGGTAATTTATTATCTAGACTCTCAGTTGTCCTATTCTTAGAAAATGTCTCTATAATCTCTTCTTAGTTACCTTTTACACTACTATTCCCTAACCATAGTTCTGACTACAGACTCAATATATAAGACTAAGTAGATACTCTGTAATCTTCAGTCTGGAAGTTGATTAAGACCCAACTTAGTAACTACCAAGAAATTCTATAACACCTTCCCTCACTTCTCTGACTAAGATATTAATTAGTCCTCTCTGATTCCTTATCATTCAAAATTGTGACTACATGACAGACAGTAGGCACAAAACATAAGTTGAGGTCAAGATCATTATTTGAGATCATATTGCCTATCTATGGATAAGCTTTCAAGCTTGATCTGCAACCTGTGTACTTGTCTAATCTCATATATATTCATATCCACTCCCAGATAAGTATCCATACTTGACCTGACCTCTTCCTATACAACTGATTGCAAATATCTACTTGAAGTAAGTTTTGTCCTAACACTATTTCTCTTAATATAGACTCTTTCTTCTGAACATTTCTAACTATTTGTAGAATTTCTTGTAGACTAGGCTTATCATGTTCTTTTTAATTTCCTCTACCTTCCTTACTTTTGCCAGCTTCTTCTTTTCCTTTTTCTCTGTTTTCTCATTTTTTTAAATTTTTACTTTTTGTCCACATATTGGTGGACACCTTATTATCTTTACTTCTCATGTTTCCCAGTCTATCTCTGAGTTGTGTATCTATAACCAGAACATACCCAAAATTATATTATATTTTCTTATAATGCATACATCCATTTTTACTCTCTTCTGATATCCTTGATAATATAAATTCACCTCTATTTTATGCAGAACAGGATTCTCCCAAAAGATCTTGAAGTAACACTATAGACAGACATGTTAAGATCATTCTCTCTTGCTATCCAATCTTTCTTTATATTTTCCATTTCCTGATGATGTTGGACATTAAAGGATATTCCTGAAATCTCATAAACACAGATAAAGCTCTAATACTCCTATAACACTATCTACAGGAAGAGGCTGAGTGCCAGAATATTTTAGAAATCATTACTAACAAAATACTTATCAGTCTAGCAACTCAGTTGCAAAATCTGAAAAATTCTAATTATTCTGATTTGAAGCAGCAGCTTGATAGATAGACTAAGCCTATCAGGCTAATGATGCATTCTAGTCCAGTCAGACATATCCCCCACCTCCTATATATCAACTCTGTTCAGAGTATTGTCACATCATCTTCATCCACTTCACAACTGTTGGAAGCTGATAGATATGTTGTACTTGAAGTGGAAGATACAAGTATGGAGTTTTTGGAGTTTGCAGTCTCTTACTACTGTTTTATGTTAAATAACCACTGACTAAAATAGAAAAAACAACTGCATTTATACCCCATTATCAGTGCTCTGAATGTAAAAGGAATATCTCTCTATCTTCATGTTGAGCTAGATACTATAAATATCAACTAGAAATATTCAATGCTTGGCCAAGCACTGTCAAGATTATAAGAAGTGGACTTAGTTCTTTATTATTTTCATTTTCATTTTGATTTATTTTCATATTTTCTATTTTTAGAACTTTGGGGTTAGGGTTAGAAGTGATCTGTCACACAGTCACATCAGTTACATCTGATGGTGTGGTCACAACATTGATCACGGGACTTAAAAGAAGAAAGTAGAAGGTTCTGGAACAAAGTGACATCATACAACATAGACACTACATGTTGGCCTCATACTTGACACATAGTCATTTAGGGTATGGTGCATAGTACCTAGCATGGACCATCTGTAGGAATATATAAGGTAGATTATTGTGTAAAGAGCTCTCTATCGAGTTCTCTTGTGTTACCTAATACAAGGTTATCTTATAATCCAACTCTAAGGGTTTTGAATTATAACAAGTACTCCTCAACTCTAGTACAACTGGAAGTTTTATAAACAAAAACTTTGTCCAGATACATTAAATCAATATCAACAAAACACATTATAGTATTTAATATGAATAGGACTACAAATAAAGCTGGTTAAATTTTAGAGGTAGTAGATATAGTATTGTGGTACAAGATATATTCAGAGCAGATGTTGCTTGTAGTTTTAAGTCTAGATAAGCAGACTTGATCCTAAAATATCCCTAGTTTAAGAATCACAATATTGAGATCAACTGGAAAAAGGAAGTATTGTGATATGATATTGTCAGAGACTAGATAGAGTTTGTAAGAACATGTTTGTTATAACTCAAAAGCCTTAGAGTTGACTTAAGAGAAAGAACCTTGTATTGGGTGACATAAGAGAACTCGATAGAAAGCTCTTTACAAAGTAGTCTACCTTATATATCTATCCACATGGTCTGTGCTAGCTATTGTGCATCCTACCCTAAAGTACTATGTGTAAGACATGAGGTCAATATGCAGTGTACATGTTGTATGATATCACTTCTTCTAGAACCTTCTACCTCCTTTCCTGTATCATGTGACTTGTGATGTTGTCACTAACTCTAACCCTAAGTTCTAAAAATAGAAAAATGAAAATAAATCAAAAGGAAATGAAAATAAGAATAAGAAAATAAGAAAAAGTTAAGTCCACTTTCTGTGATCTTGACAATGTTATATAAGTAAAATAAACAAGTCATATCTCAGTATTCAACATAGTAGTCAACAACTGAGAGAGATAAATAAAATTTTCTAGTTTAAAAGTGAGAGCAGATGTAATTGGTTATACATAAGACAAATTAGAAAAACAATACCAAGTAAGATGGTAGTCTAGGCTTTATTATACCAACACTCTCTCTAATGAAGTATACTGCTCTACTTTGCTATATTTGGTATTATTTTTAGTCCAATATCTATGCTCATTTTCTTGAAGTATTTTACCACTGTAGTTTTTGGTAAGGCCTTTGTTATGAGATCTGCTATGTTATCTTCAGACCTAACTTTTATCATTTTCACATCTTTCATCTCTATTTTTTCTTGGATAAAGTGATACTTCATATTGATGTGCATAGTACATCAGTGCTTCTTAGTTGTTTTGGTTAATGAGATGGCTTTATTACTGTTGCATTAAATTTCATCTGACCTCTCTTGCTTCAGGTCAATTTTGTTAAGGAAATTCTGTAGCCAGATAAATTGTTATATTTCTCTAGTCATGTCAATATATTGCTTCAGTTGTTGAAAGATCAACTGTTTCTTGCTGTTTTGTGCACAAGAATACCAGTCTGCCTCCATAATAAAGATATATCCATTAGTCAATTGTCAAGTTATTGAGCTATCTGCAAAATCAGTGTTAACATATCTAATAGACTTGAGTTCTGCCCTACTATGGTATTTGATTGAATAATACCTAGTTTCTTTGATATAGGCAAGAATATGTTTCATTTCCTCCCAATGAGCTAGTTCAGAATTGTTTTGGTAGTAGGATAGAAGGTTTATAGCATAGGATAAGTTTGGGCAAGTTGTGACTTGAAGCTATATAAGTAAGCTCAAGGCTTTGTTGTATGGTATCTTTTTCATGTGTTTGACTTTGTTGGGAGTGGTAGGGCAGTTGTTAGTAGACAGTATGAGACTAGATGGTATTTTTAAGTTAGATTTAACTATATTGAATCACTGTAGTAGTTATTTACAAGATATTTCTTATAAGATTATGATATTCTTGTCTCCTCATCTTGATTAGTAGTTATTCCAAGGGGATTCTTAATAACTCCTATATTTTTTAATTCAAAAGCACTAGCTAGTTCTTACTTTGCTCATTCTTTTTTCTTTTAGTTAGTGAAAATTCTTGGGATATCATTTGTATATATGCTATTGATAGTGATGTAGCCATTTGTTTCAGCTTTGTACACATGAATTGGCTTGGAATTAGTGGTAATTTAGGTTAGTATATGTCTTTGAAAGTGTTTTTGCTCAATCATGGACTTCTTATATTATAACATAGATTATTTTTCAAAGTTTCTATATCTTGCTCTCTTTCTCTTTATAAAAGTTGAGTGGCTATTCTATGAATATTTCATGCTCATAAGAATTGTTCAGGAATATAGAGACAAAATTGATCTGTCCAAAGTTTCATACTCTTTGATACAGCTACAGCTAGTAGATTGCAAAATAACTGTCATAATTCACATCAAAGATCTGAGTGAACTCTTTTGTAACCAACTATGCTTTCCTTTGAATAATCTTTTTATTACTGTTAAATTTTATCACAAATACCCACTTACATTAGATGTCATTTCTGTTATTTGTGTCAGAATTGAAGGCAGTAGACTTGACTTTTTCATTTTCTTTCTATTTTATTTTATTTTTTAATTTAATTTAATTTTATTTGTGGACTTAGAATTAGAGTTTAGTGTAATGTCACACATTTTCACATGACATGTCACAGTATCACACATTGGTCACAAGTCATATGAAGCTATTACAAATCATAGTTATGCAATTATATATTATACAGAAGGACATAAAAGGTTTTGGAATAATAATATTATCCTATATATTAATGGCATGTAATATACATGGCCTTTAGGGTAGGTTAGTGTAGCATGGACCAGTAGTCTAGCATATATAAGGTAAACACTTTCATACTTGAAACTCTATTAAGTTCTCTTATATAAATCTTATACAAGGTTTTTTTTTAACTTATTACTGAGTCTTGAGTTGTAACAATTTGGCCTTTCTACCAGCTCATACATACTCTTGTCTATTATATTCTGTAGTTCCTTCTTATTGGGTTCTAATTAGAGATTCAGCTATTTTATAGCTTCTACATAACTCTTTGGAACACTTATGTTGTTATTAATTCTATCATATCAAGTAACTCTGTCACATTGTTGTTTTCTAGTAGTCTAGTGTCTGAGAGATATACATAGTTCCTTCTAATAGCTATCCTATAAATGAGTTGGCTCACAATAAAGTTATCCTTAGCAGCTGTGTCATAATTAGATATATGGTTATCAGTTCTTGATATTGTTATAGCTTGTTAAGGGTGATTCACACTCTTCAGGATTGTCTGCAAATAGTACAGAAGATAAGTTGGATCAGAAGATGGTTTCAGAAGTAGTACTATATAGATAAGGTGATTTTGGCTTCAACAGAAGATTGTTGCACCTAGCTTAACTTGTTGTGTAGCTATGTTTTAGAAGAGAGAGTTTGGATGTACTTATAGTAAATGTGGCATAATCTAAGTTGACTATCAGACTGAAGAACTATACATGGTGATCAATGTTCTTAAATATGGAAGTATTAATCTAATAATATTCTACTATTATACACACTCTGGATTGTTAGGTACTATAGGGATTGTTGTTCAGAACTTTATAAGATTGATGAAGAATACAGAGTTTGGTCCTTGGGTTAATAGATGATTAGAATAGAGTATGAATGTTAGATGGTATGTAACATAGCCTTACCCAAGTTCATTATGTTGGTCATGAGGTCTAGCTCAACAGAGTAGGAAGTTGGGCTATGTGATAGTGTAGCAAAAGGAGTAGATAGCTTATCTTGGAATATCAATGTAAAGAGATGTAGTACATGTACAACAAGGTTAGAAAAGATAGTAATTGGGGTTTTCTCAGCTGCTTCTGTTGTTGTAAATTTGATATTAAAAGGTAATGTGCTATATAACCTGTTATCTATCTTCTTTTAGAAACCTAATCTAATAGCCTGTAGCTATTACATCCATAGTATCCAATCAGACATAGTCTAACTGACTGAGGGTCTAGTTTTGATATCTTTAGGTTACTTGGAATTTTTATGTATGCTATGCATTCAAAGGGCCTCAAATAAGAGATATCTTGTCATTTACCAGTCTATACTTCAGCAGGTATTCTCCTAGAATGTCTCAAAGATGGTGCAAAGTTGTACAAGTAGCAAGCTATTTCAACTGTATTTGCCCAAAGTCTCCTTAGTATCCTGCTCTCTGCTATTATTAATTTAGCCAGGTTGAATAGTATCTGCATATTTCTTTCCGCATTTCATTTTGTTGGTAAGCATATGAGTTGTTGGCTTAAGTACAATCATATACTAACTAGTATAATCTCTCTACAGTTGATTGTACCATTCATATCATATATCTATCTGGACAATTTTTAGTTTCTTTCTAGTTTGTTATTCTACTTTAACATAGTATAGCTTAAAAGCTTCGAGTGTTATCTCTGCAGGTTTGTTTCCAAGGAAATACATCTTCTAGAAATATGGTGAATTGTTAGTAATGCTCATAAAGTACTTTGTATCTCTAGCTGATTTTATAGATTCTTTTTTCTATATCTATGTAGATATGTTTTAGTATAACTATTTCAGAAGTGATCTTCTCATTATATGATCATGCAGTCTACTTTTCAAATACACAGTCTTTATACTTTCTATTTATAGTGAGATTTTTTTTCATGTCCATGCTATTAACTAACTGCTGTTATATCAATATTTTTATTGTTCTTTTGTCAATATGCCCAAGCCTCTTATACTATATATTCATTCTTACAGCAATCTTTCTTAATTTTGCTCTCATAGCTAATATACTAGTCATACTATTCTCAGACAAGTAGTACATTCTTCTGATATGTATTCCAGTTATAACATGGATGGATATGAGATTTACCACAAAGTCTGAGCAATAGAGTACTTTTCTCATTATTATACTAGTATGCTATCCATTATCCATTTTAATTTTAATAACTACAACATTTTCACTGAGGATTCTGAACTTCATATCCTTTCTTGCTAATGCTCTGAAGTGAGTTTTGAGATAGGCAATATAAGTCTAAAAATCATTTCTGTTTATGAAGCAATAGTTAGACATACCAGAATTGAGTATTGTAGGTATGTGTACACTATTGTGTCTATTTTTATTTGACAATGACAACAAAATCTAATGATCTCCAGCTAAGAGATAATATATCTAGCTGTTATTTAGCATAGATGTACAATTGTTATATTACTCTGGGAATACATCATTAATTTAAGATAAGTTAGATAAAATATTGATGTGTATATTAGAGTTTTCAGGAATAGTAGTGTTATATAATTCATTTGTATCAGAAATATTAATGTTAGTAGCAAAGAGTTTTTCTTTACAAAAATTTATAGAAAATTGTCTAGTTTTTCCACCTTTAGGCTAATAGTAATTGTCTTTAAAGTGATGTTGATATTTACAGTTGGAACAAACTAGCTTGTTTTTCTCATTATATATTGTGTTTCTAAGACTTGATCTAAGATTAGATTAGTAGCTTTGCATTTAAAGGGCAACTGTCTCAGAGTTTGATTCAGTTTTTATAATAGTATGGTTTTTGTTTAACAATTTATATGTATTTATAGCCTAGCAATAAGATTTTATAATTAGTCTATTTTCAATATATTATACATCAAAACCATGACTGAATCCCATGTGCTAGATGAAGAGAATGAGTTGAGAATAATAGCCTTAAAGTTATTATCACTGATTTCTGCTCTAATTGCATTGGCTTGATTCTACTTTGAATAAAGGTTAGTAATATACTGGAGAAAGTCAAACTTTTTGATGTATATGGTATTTAAGAGGTTTTACTTTGCTTGGTGGATAGCTAGCTAGCATTAGGCTTTATACTGAGATGTAAGAAAATCTCATATGTCAGCTATAGTACTATTCATTATAACACTTAGTCCTATAAGTGTTATGGGACGCTTGAACACTAACAATTTTATTTTTCTTTTCTTTTCTTTTTCTTTTGGACAATGAAGAGGCACGTGACACCACAGTCACATGATGTGACGTCATAAGCCTAGAACATAGTGGAAAGATCTAGAAGATGATGTCAGGGCACATGTATACAACATGGTGGCCTTGAGTAGGAAATGAGGCAGACATGAGGTTGTAGCA
>Ga0157359_1000415_pt1 | contig 15395 bp, 10 predicted proteins | sample AttcapACBM3_FD_111482 | JGI IMG/M metagenome (GOLD analysis project Ga0157359, IMG submission 111482) | Fungus gardens microbial communities from leaf cutter ant in Botucatu, State of São Paulo, Brazil - Atta capiguara ACBM3 | ecosystem: Host-associated > Fungi > Mycelium > Unclassified ...
AGCAATAGTAGAAGCCCTGATCAAGTAGAGACAATACCTATTAGATATTATGGAACCTTTTGAAGTTTGGACAGATCATGAAAACTTAAAGTATTTCTGAGAACCTCACAAGTTAAACAGACAACAAGCTTAATGGTACTTGAAGTTACAAGATTACAACTTTATATTGAAGTATATACCAGGAAAGACAAACACGAAGGTGGACATCCTTTCAAAAAAGGATCAAGTAAACACAAAAGAAGACAACAAAGATGTTTAACTACTAAAAGGACAATTATGGACAAGAAGAATAACAGTAGAAATTATGATGCTAAGAAGGAAGATAACAGTGAACAAGTCAGACATAGTCAAGGAGATTAAAAGAAACAACACTCGAGAACAAGAGGTGGTCCAAGCATTAAAAAAGGAAGACAGATTAATATGGGAAGAACATGGAATTGTACATATGGAAGGAAGAATATATGTTTCAAACAACAAGAAAACTAGAGAGAAGATTCTGAAGAAAAACCATGATTTAGTGGATATGGGACACCTAGGACAACAAAGGATGCTAGAATTGATCAAGCAAAACTACTGGTGGCCAGAATCAAAAGAAAACATCAGAAAATACATGCAAGAATGTTTCAAGTGCCAGCAAAATAAAGTTCAGCACCAGAAGAAAGTGGGAGAGCTACATCCATTGGAGATTCCTCAAGGACCATGGCAAGGAATTAGTATTGACATCATTGGACCTTTGTCTAGGTCAAACAGAATAGATGCCATAGTGGTCATCATAGACTGATTCACAAAGATGATTCGATTAAGAGCAACAACTATGAGTATATCATTAGAAGGAATTGCAAAAATCTACAGGGACAATATCTGGAAATTACATAGAGTACCCAGGAAGATTCTCAGCAATTAAGGACTACAATTCACATCAAGGTTTATGGAGGAATTTACAAAGGCATTAGGAACAAAAAGACAACTATCAACAGCATACTATTCTCAAACAGATGGTTAGACAGAAATGATCAACCAGGAAATAGGAACATTCCTATGACACTACATGAATTATCAACAAGATAATTGGACGGATTGGCTAGCTGCAGTGGAATTCCAGTACAATGACAAAAAACATGTGGTAACAGGAAGGACATTGTTTGAACTAAACTTCAGAAGACATCCATGGAAAGATGACCTTGTGGTACAGACAGAGATTCCAAGAGTAGAAGAATTCCTTGCAGGAATACAAAGAAGTTGGGAACAGGCAACAAAGACAATGGAGGAAGCTCAAAAGAACATAAAAAGGCAATTCAACAATAAAAGGTAGAATTCTCAAGGATTAAAGGTTGGAGACAACATGTGGCTTGAAAACAAGAATATATAATTGAATCAACCCTCAAATAAGTTGGATAATAAAAGATATGGGCCTTTTAGGATTTCAAAGGACATTGGCTCAGAAGCATTTCAACTGAAACTTCTAGAAGGATGGGTGATTCATAATGTATTCAACAAGGACCTGCTAACACAATGTGTGAAGCCAAAGTTCAAGAGACAGCACAAGAAGCTAGTACTACCACTAACAATTATTAATGAAGAAGAAGAATATGAAGTAGAAGAAGTTAGGAAGCACAGGAAACATGGGAGGGGGACGCAATACTTGGTGCATTGGAAGGGCTATGGAGATAATCATGACCAATGGATAGCAGAAACAGGGTTGTCTCATGCAAGGGAGGCAATTGAAGACTATTGGGCAAGGCATTCAAGTCAAAACCTATAAAGAAGGGGGGTAAAATTCTACTTCAATAGTTCAAAGCATTCACTCAAAACCTTCAAAGCAAATATCTTCTCAAATTTCCAACAACAACAACTATGCTACTGCACCTGGCTCTCCAAACCCATACATCTCCAGATGATTAAACAATATGGATCAAGCTTAAGTAATAAAGAGAGAATAAGAGAACTGGACAAGAATGTATCACAAGATGCTGAAAGAGATTGAAATGATGATTGATATACAGAGGATGATAAAGAACATGAAGAAGTTAGCAGGAGAAGTGAACACAGTAATGACAGAGATAGAAGAGGCTATCTTATGGGCAAGTATCAACAACTAAACGACAAATGCCACCAACATATCTGAAATCTCAGAAGACTTGAGATTCTTAGTTCAAAGTGATATAAAGGAGTGAGCATTTTAAGTGCAAAGGATGTTGGCTGATGAGTTGTACAGATACAAAGAAAGAGGCAATAGTTATGTGAATGAGAACATTCAGGAGATTCAAGATCAATATATTAATGGAAAACAACAGGAGAAGGGTAAAGAAAAAAAAAAGAAGAGAAAGTGATACTAATCAAACCATATGAAGTCTTGAAGTTGATTTCAACAGAAAGTTCAAGTTTCATTGATGAAGAAATCAACAACTTTCTAAAACATATGAAGTTTGTCAAGTCTCCTACTCAAACAAGGATTTTCTGACCATCACCATACTACCAATTGCTTTGATCGAGAGGAGAACAAGATCCCAACTTCTAGAAAGAAGTAGCAACAGCACTGGTAGATAACAAATATAATACAGAAACAGCAAGGAACAGATATCCTATTTGAATGTTCTAAGAGAGACCACTACACAAACTGTTTTTTATTGCAATCGACAATTGAGAACAGGCTATCATAGGTCCTAACAAGAAAACGGTCACAACTTACATGGTAGGAGAACTGGAGGAATTGGTCTGATTTATGAGGACATGAAAGCTGAAAACAGAGTATTGTTATGATTGATACATCAAGGATGCATCATGGAGTTGGGTTTAGGGTATGATGATATGATCAGCTGCACCAAAGTAGTCTCAGTCAGTGCCTCATATAGTAGGTGTTCCAGTCTCACTTCATCCTCAATTTCTCCTCATGTATATGATTTATTGAACTTCATGAAATACATGCTATTTCCTCATGGACTACTAGTATATATATAGTATAGATACTTTCCTATATCCTTATGCTTTACCACTTATAAACATTCCTTACCTTCTTTTCAAGTCTTTGTCTAAGTGTAATCTGAGCTCTAGCTTAAAGTTGTAACAGACCAGATGACTAGAAATTCTAATGAAAACATCTAAAAGGTTATCTAAAAGAGCAAGAAGTATAGAGTAGTGATAATTGAAGTAACAGTTACAGACAAGGCTCAGAATGGTAGTACTATAGGCTTGTGGCAGGATTTGTAACAGTCATTGAACACTGTAGGCTTTTTGCAGGGTTCTGATATGACTGCAAAAAAAGATTAGATTCTCTTATAGACAATATATAAGTGTAGGGTTTGGAGTTTCTGATACCAAAGTCTATGGGTTTTGTGGCAGTATTTGGTAATACTAGAAGTTATAAAAGTTTGGAGTTAAGGAACCTTGCTTGGCTAAATACAATGAAAAGTCAGGTTTTCTTATATTCACTCTTTTTAATAATAGCATAACAGTTCAATTAGGACAGTAGGATAAGTAGTCAGTAAATAGTATAAGATAAAACTTGAATTTTTCTAGATTGCTATGACTTGAAGCAAGAGATACTGACCTAAACATAATCTGATTAAAGTCTGCTGCTCATATAAACTATAGTATATAGGAATTTAAATAGTAAGGCTCCTCTATCTTTTTCAGTATAAAGATATTAGACATATTCTCCCAAGAGTTAGCTTATAATCTAAAACCATTTTACTTGATCAGATACTAACATCTTCTACAGTACCAGCAGCTATCTAAGACTTGTTGTACTTCCCATTTTTCTTCCCTATCTACAATTATTGGATCTGATAGAGAAGGCACATGTCAATCTAGTATTTGTTTTATGGGGGCAGCAGTTGGCTTTACTACATTAAATACCAGGTATAATCTTTGTATAGACAGAAGTAGCTTCAGCCTATATGACATTGAACTTACTTGTTTTTTCATAATGTACAGTCCCAAATGCTAGTACACTAGCTTAGCTGAATAACACATTGTGTGGATGTTCACAGCATCTAGAAACATCTTATCACCAGAGTTGAAGACAGAGATAGGCATATGTTATCTGTTGTAATACCTAGATATATCATTTAAGGATTCATGAATAGTGGCCTTGGCTTCTTCTAGTACAGACTTCATCTGTTTCATGAGCTACAACACTCCCTATAGCTTGTACTTCTTTTGGTGGGGCTCAAATCCCATTTTCAGGAGGCATCTAGTATTAAGGAGAAAAGAGAGCTGTTGAGTAGATAAGTATATGTGGTTATTGTGCTGGAATTTAGCCAGGGAGAGGAGGTCATGCTGATTGTCTTGTTGTTCACTTATAAAGAGCTGAATATACTGATTAGACTCTTGGTTAACCTGTTCAGTCTATCTGTTGGTCTGCAGATGCCAATTGGTGAATAATACAACCTTAATCCAAAGTAGATGGTACAGTTACCTCATGAAGAGAGTGACAAATTGAGGTTCACAGTCAGACACAATATGTGTAGAGAGACCATAAAGCTTTTACATGTTATGTGGAAAGAGTTTGGCTGCTTTTTTTGTGCTCACTATAATGTAGATCAGGATAAATTGGGTCATTTTGAATATCAAGTCTACCATGATTATCACAACATAAAATACCACAGATATCTGGGAGTTCTACAACAAAGTCTACATTGATAATTTTCTATCTTGTATTTGTAACAGAAAGAGAGTACAGTTCTCCAAGAGATAGATGTTAGATAGACTTGGTCCATATACATAGGTCACATGTGCTGACATACTACCTAATATATCTTGACATTTATAGCTACTAGTAGTTTTATAACACTAATTCTAGAGTCTTGCAATATTCTGTATGTTTTACTATCTTTGAATCATAGTAGAGGCAGATAACATATTGGCAGAGATTTGGGATGTTGGAGATATAAAATTTACCCCTGAATAGAATAAAACCATCATTTTAAGACTACTCCACAGAGCATAAAAACCTTATAGACAACTGTTAGAGTTCTTAAGCAACTTTTGCTACTGGCTTCTCTTACTTGTCTAGTCAATTTCTATAGTAGATCTCTATAAGGGGAACTCCAAAAGTTTACTCTAAGGTAATGCTCAGGTAATAATATCAGTAGTGATCTTATCTACATCTCTTGATTTATTGCTACATACTTATCTACCTATTTCTCCTTTATCAATTATTATGCTTAAATCTTATTAGATAATCATATCTAATAGTATGTATTGTAAATACTGTACTATGTGACAGACTACCTTCTATAGTATATATAGGAGCTTGTATGAGTAGGTCTACTATTATCTAAATATTAGCCTAGCTTCCAGGACACTTACCTAGCTTAATAAGTGAGATTCCCTTATAATTTCTATCAACAGGATTTTATTCTCATGTTTCACTACCACATCTTCCAGAACTCAAATAGTGAGAACCTCTAGCTTGGCGAACACCACATTCTTATTGTTATAGGAGGTAGTATCATAGTTAGATTATTGAGATAAAGCATTAGACTTACTCATCAATCTCCTAGGATGGTAATGCAGCTTTAAGTCAAACCTGGCTAGATATAGCAACTACTGTACTTGTTTGTAGTTGAGTTTCTTGGCCATCATAAAATAGTCCAAGTTTTCATAGTCTATCTAAATTTCAACTAGAGTCTTTGTATTCTCTAAAAAGTATCTCAATTTCTTAAGAGCTCAAATAAATACCAATATCTTCTTGTTATGAATCTTATGGTTACATATAACCATGGACAAGAACTTGCTGAAGAATATAATAAAATGCTACTTGTTATCCTTCTTAGATTATTAGGACAACACTACTTCAGCTATAAAGTCTGAGATATCTGCTTTGACTCTGAATGATGCTGAAGTGTTGGAAGAGACTAAGACAAAAATTGTAATAATAGCTACTTTTAATTTATGAAGGTATGCTGCTAGTCTTGGCTCCAAATCCAAGTAGTATTGCTTTTGATAATACTAAAGAAAGTGTAAGAGAACTCGTTGCTTTACCTAAATTCAAGTCTATAATGCTTGCTGAAGTCCAAGTCAACCACACAGTCCTCTTGACTTTCAAGTCTTATACCAATACTGTGCCACAACACTATCAGGCCCTCTCAATCTTATAATACCACTACAAACTTCCATATACTCTCTTATAAACATTAACCCACCTCTCTCAGTCTCTAATCAATAAGCTCTTATTATCTAGCAATATTCCATTGAGGTTTCTAACCATCCATCACTATTATTCTATAGCTAAGTTACCAAATGTTCTATCTGATATTCTACTTGATTAGAATAGACTCTTAAATCCTTAGAGTAGCTGTTATCTCTGAGAAACTCCATTCTATTCTCTTAGAATTTCTCTGGAGTTATAAAAATTTCACTGACTTCATTTAGTTATTCTAACAGAAAGGAAAAGTGTCAGAATTATAAATAATAGACTTCATTTTATCCTTTTCATTTTCATTTTCATTTTTAATTTTATTTTTGCTTTTCTTTTTATTAGGGTTAATATTTAGTGTGATATCATGATCATACTGTCACATGACACATGATACTGTCATTGTAATGGTCACATGATTACATGTCACCATAGAAGACAGTATAAGATTCTAGAAAGATGATGTTATATAATATGTTTAACACATGTGGACCTTAAGGTAAAAACATAGTCATTTAGGATAGGCTCAAGTAGTAGAACACAGACCACTAGTCAGTAGTATATAAGATAGACAATCTTGTACAGAGTTCCCTATTGAGTTCTCTTGTGTTAACCTAATATAAGGTTCTTCTTATTGATCTGCTCTAAGATTATTAAGTTGTAACAAAAAGCTATATTCAAAAAGCTGCAGATAAGCTTATAGTAAAATTTGGTAAATTCTAGAAATACTTACATGTTAGTATAGTTTTGTAGGATGGGCTAATCACACACTCTGGCTACTTTTACTGGAATTATTGCAATCTGGTCTTAAAAGATTATCAGTCTCAGATATTCAATCTACCACTTGTTAAATTCACAATTTTTGAGGTATATAAATAGCTTGTACTTGATCAAAACTTTTAGTATCTTGTGGACTGTCTTGTAGTAGTTGTTACAATTGAAGACCAAGAGTTAAGTCAACAAAAGAATCTTATATTGAGTTAACACAAGAAAACTTGATAGAGTTTCAAGTACAAAGTGTCTATTTTATATACATTAGCTAGTTGGTCTGTGAAAGACCTTATCTAACCTACCCTAAAGGCCATGTATAATCTATAAGATCAATGTGTGATAAACATGTTGTATGATATCATTGTTTTAGAATCTTTTACATTCTTCTATTTGATATATAATTATATGACTATGACTTATGACTATGTTATGTGATATGTGAATGACATGTGACAGTTTGTGACATCATTCTAACCCCTAATCCCAAGTCTACAAAAAATAAAAATAAAAAAGAAAAATAAAAAGAGTTCACTGTCTTTAACTTTAACAGTAGTCTTTCAAGATCTGAGTAAAGATAAGAATATTGTCAGGTAAACTATTATAATCCCTTCTGCTATGATATTCTAGAAAATATCATTTATTATAGTTTGGAATATAGTAAGATTATTTGTTATGCCAAAGAATATTACCAGAGGTTCAAAAAGTCTGCAGTTAGTGCAGAAAACAGCCTTTCACTCATCTCTAGGCTTTATATAAACACTGTTAAATCTCCAATATATATCTATTTTAGTGAAATATTTGGCATTTTGAAGTTTAGACACAAGTTTGGAGATCAGTAGTAGAGTGTATCTATTCTTTACTATCTTAGCATTTCTGTAGCCTTGAACCAATCATAGAGAGCTATCTTGAAAAAGACTAGCACAACTATAGAAGACTTAGAAGAATATATATGACTGATACAAAGATTCTCAGTGAGAAAAGCATCAAGCTTAGACTGCTCTGCTGATAATAGCAGATAGACTTTAGAAGGTTTGTGTTTTACACTGAGTATCAGAGTTGAAGGTGGTAGACTTGGTCTATTTTTATTTATATTTTTATTTCATTTTATTTTTCAAACTTAGGAATAGAATTTAGCATGACATTATATATAACTGTTTGTAAATATATAACTGTTACAAACAGTTACATGATGTTACACTGTGTCATATATTTGGTCACATGTCACATGAATCCTGTCACAAGTCATGGTCACATAATCATATGTCACAAAAGGTTCTGGAACAATAACATTAACCTATATGTCAATAGCATGTAGTATACATAGCCTTTAGAGTAGACTAAGATTAGTGTAGCATAGACTAGTAGTCTAGCATATATAAGGTAGATACTTTGTACTAGAAACTCCATTGAGTTCTCTTATATAAATCCTATATAAGGTTTTTTTTTTGATTCACTCTAAGATCTTAAGTTCATAATACTGAGTACCAGTTCAATAACATGATCTCATCTATAGTAATCTGAGAGTATATTGAAATATTTCTTGGTAAATACTAACTCAAAGTTCTGAATGTGTGATAAAAGTTGCAAAGCAGTTCTCATAGCAGTATAAGCTTGTCTAAAGACTAAGAAGAGAAACATTGAGAAGTTGTAGTAGCAGCATGGAGGTTTAGTACCTTAGAATCAGAAAGTATTATTGTTATATATAGATAATCTCCAGCCTTTCTATAAAACTCTATAAAGTTGTGAGTCAACTTATCTATCTTCCAGATATCTTGGTATTCAGAATAGCAGGTATAGCAATGTATTATGAGTACTTCTCCCTCTTTCCAGTAAAATTTGGGGTTATGTGACTTTAGCCACATGAATTCAAGAATAAGGTCTTGTTTGCTAAGACTTAAGACTATGAGAAGGATCTGCTCTATATAAGTCTTATACCAAAGAATAATATCCACTACCTTAGATATCTAGCCTGTCTTATTAGAAGTCTTATTCACATTATAGACTGGTATAGATCTGGATAGTTTGTGAGTGTTTATGTAGTGTTTATCAAATATTTATAAAGACACTAGTAGCTTTAGAGTTGACTAGGACTCATACAGAGAAGAACTGAGAGATATTAGTAGTTTGAAGAAAGACTAGAAAGTACAGAAAAGTTCCATGAGCATTAAGAGAGCTGATAGTAGGGTATAGAAAAAGTCTTTTCTAAAGAACTATCTAGGGCAACAAACAAAAAATAAGAAAGCAAAAGGAGTTAGAGTCTCAAGTGCATCTAATAAATCACTATTTTCTATGTATTCTTCTACTAATAATAGAGTAAACATATCATTCAGTGACTAGAGCACACATCTTGTCTGTTATGACTTAGGTCTCAGAAATAAGACAAAAGATATATATATTAAGTAATATAAGAGAACTCAATAGAGTTTCCAGTACAAAGTATCTATCTTTATATATATTAGACTAATGGTCTGTGTAAGACTTTAAAGATCATATGTATTATATAAGGTTAACATATTACAAACATATTATATAATATTATTTGGTCTAAAGCCTTTTATATTCTTCTCTGTATTATATAAATATGAATATGGGACTGTAATATGTATAACATCATGCTATACCTGTTACCTAAGTCCAAAACAAAGAAAATAGAGATATAGTTCATATATATTTATTCTAAGGCAATGTGTTAGAATTACAAATAATAGACTTTAGTTTTTTTAATTTTTTAATTTTAATTTTCTCATCTTTATTTTATCAGGGTTTAATGTGACATCATTGTCACACTGTTACAAACTGTCACATGACACTGTCATAGTAACAGTCACATAATCATAGGTTATAATAGAAAATAGTAAAAGGTTTTGGAAAAATAATATTATATAGTATATTTAATACATGTTGACCTTAAGGCAAAGATATGGTCATTTAGGGTAGGCTAAAGTAGTGGTGCACAGACCAAGTAGTTTAGGTATATAAGATAGACAACTTTGTATAGAGCTCTCTATTGAGTTCTCTTATGTAAACCTTATACAAGATTCTTCTTTTGACTTTGCTCTATAAGTCTTAAGTTGTAACACTATGACTAAGATCTTTTAGCAGGTTCTACAATATTCTATTTAATTATGTGACTTTGTCAATGTGCTAATATGTCATAATTTGTAATATTGTGATATTCATATGTAACATTATATTATACTCTCTTAACTAAGTTTAAAAAAGAAAATTAATAAAACTAAACTATAATAAAAAATGGAAAAAAATGAGAAAATAAAAGAGAAGCTGAGAAAATGTTTAATTCTACACTAGCAAATTCTAACAAAGTTGTATTTGTATAAGCAATAATCTAGTTTCTTAAAATGAAGTATAATAGTATATTAAGTAGTTGTTACCTTCAGAAACCTTGTCCTATTGTCTTATGATTTCCTGAAAGTAAATTATGTTTCTAGTATAAGCCTATTGTCAGAATAGAAAATAGTAGACTTTATTTATTTTTCATTTTCTCATTTTTATTTTTATTTATTAATTTTTTGAACTTAGGGATAGGGGTTGGTATGACATGGTGTGACACATCTGTCACATGATCACATGTCACAAAAACATCATAAAAGATTTCAGAACAATAATATTATATAGTATATATTACACATGTTGATCTTAAGGCAAACATATACTCTTTAGGATAGGCTAGGTTTAGTATAGCATAGACTATTAGCCTAGCATATATAAGGTAGATAGATTGTACTTAGGAACTCCATCAAGTTCTCTTATATTAACCTAATATAAGATTCCTCTTTTGACCTATTTCTTGGTTTTAAGTTATAACACCTATATTTAATTTTCTGGAACCTTAAACCATCTTCCATACTTTTGCCTAGTTACTATAATATATACTATATAAGGCTATAATATTACTATTTTAGCATCTTCTGTTATATGACATTATATATAACCATCCATTTAATTGGTCATGTGATTTTACCACATAATATCCCTGCTTAATTGAGTTAAAATTCCATAAAAAGAGAAGAAAGATAAAGTGGAAAATAAATAAAATAAAATAAAATAATTCTTGGAATTATATATAAAAATATAAGCTATGACCTTCTTGATGTCAGCCAAGTCCAATGCTTTAGTAAGAGTATGATAATATTGCCAAAATACAAATAATATAGAGATAGTAGAGAAGCCTTTTTGAAAGAAGCATCATACCAATGTACCTGAACATTTCAGTTATGAACATAAGTTAATTATACTAGGTTTTGATGCAGAAGATCAACATGGAGTGTATTGGTGCTGGATCATAGAAATTATAAGGTTGAGGAAGTCTAAAGAACAATCTTAAGGGCTTAAGTCTCTTTATAGAAGATGTAAACAGTGGCAAGGCTACTAGTACCATATGTTAGAGGACAGGTGAGTTTTCTACTAAAATATTTCTAAACACTTTCCCACTCATTTTATATGTGTTGATAGTAATGATAAGATTGAGTTTGATGGGGCCATAGCAATGGAAAAATGGAAATTTGTAAAATAGTTGTTCAAGAATGACTGAGCAATACCTACATCCATCTATGATACCACAAAGCAGCAATAAGTAAAGAGAAATTATAATAAAAATAAAAAGAACAAGTAACAAATTCTATTTGTTTTAAGTATATATATTATAAAAATGGTATTATACAACTGAGGCTTTGGTTTCTGTAGTATATATCATTGTCCTTGGCCATAACACAATCTTGTCTTGCATCAGGATCCCAGTCAAGTTGTCTACCATGGTTTAAATTTAGAAGGGTAGTAATCTTTCCTTTCCTCCCCACACCAATCAAAGTCAATAATCATCATGGTATCATTCCCAACAAGAATATTGTGGCTTGGTGAGGTGACCAACACAAGGCTCAAGATCAGCATAATCCATGACTATCATGTACCATCCATCCACCATAATGAGATTCATTCTTCAACTCATGGGATGTATAATGTCAAACTGCTATTCAAATACTAGTATAAAGAAGATGAGAACAGTTTTTTTATCAAACATCACAACGCCAACTCAAACACTATGTCAATGGTTCCAGTTCAATAATCATCAATTGTAAATATGAGTCAGGTAATCTAATATCATCTCTATGCCATATGCAGACGATCATGTTCCCTAACCATAGTAGAATCTTACAGAAATACATGTTATGCAGGATTATCCAAGAGAACTCGGGAGATGCTGTTGAGATCAAATGGATATCCCTTCAGAGCTACTGGGGATCGACAGAGGATGTATGATAAGACAATGGCAATCGAATCCAACAAAATCGTAGTAATGAACCAATCTTTAGAGGTTTTCAAAGTCAGTTGCTGTTTCAGCCCTGTGCTGGGAACAGGTGTTGAGTTAAAGGTGATGTTAGCTCTTGGTCCAATCTGCCAGTACCCGTCGATGAAAGCCTTCACTGTAGAGCTCATGAATTCATCCATGTTCTTATTAATGGATGAGATATCCAAAGACAGTATGGATACATTCTGTCTATTGTTCCAGTCATCAGAGCTATCTTCGACCATAAAAATATCTGCAGCGATATCATTGACCAAGTTGGTGAGTGGCAACGACGCATCAAATTTAACCAGCATGTCCTGAAGTGCAGTTGAAAAGATAATGTTTGCTGCACTGGAAGGGAAACTGCCATCAGGTGGTTGTACCAAAGAGGAGATATTGACTGTCCCATCGGTTGCAAGGTGAACACAGCTATTAGATATACTTGTATTTGCATTGCACATGAGAACACTGGCAAGAGAGCCAGCAAGTTTTTTACCCAACTCTGACGCGATACCAATGGTGTCATGCTTGAAGAAGGCAGGTATTTCACCCAGATCAATTGCATATGGCTTAGTGTCAGTGTCACTGCCACCATAAGAGGAATTTCCCCCAATAAACAAGTAAGCGGTAGTACTTGTGTTCATTATAGTGGTATAGTTGGTCAGAGAGAGGGGACTGATGCTTGAGCCTAAAAAAGAAAAGTATTGTCAGAAAGCACTATATTTTTACCTATCTTGAAGCATACCTAAAAGTGTAGGAGGGCCAAGAAGGAGCATAGTACTAGGATTCCAAAGGTACCCTGCAGCTGAAATGAGGCGGTCTTGGTAAATTAACAGTGCTTTCCAGTGACATTCATGATGAAAATTGACGATGTCAGTACTATACTCTAAGGCTCTGCTGAATTCAACAAGCTGGGGTGGTAAAGATACCAGTATATTTGGAGGAATCTTGAACCTGAAATGGGTGAATGCAGTCTTTTCAAGTCAAACAATGAGATTGGCACGTTTTGAGCAAACATGAAATCGTTCGACATTATCGTTGCTTATTTGGGAGACCTGCTTAGCAACATTGACAGGAATAGTAACGTTGATTTCCTCAGTGATGATTGTTCTGGGTGCAAATGTGTTAAGTGCCATGAGGGTCAATGAGTCCAGAAAGGCCAGCTTGAATGTACCACTGGCTTGCTTTGTGAAAATATGTGAGATGCAGTCGATCATTCCGGATGTGATGGTGGACACTGTTAGTGGTCCCAGGAATGACATTCTGTGATTGCATAGACTACTCTTGACTGAAAGCATCAGTGGGGATGCATCCACCGACAAGAACTGCTAAGCTATGCCACGCAATGAAGACGACCGTAAAGCCACCTTTAACTTTGGTATCATTGATTATGACGGTAATGGTTAATGGGTCGACTAAGCATGCAGCACCCAAAATAATAAAACTGGCTTTGATCAAGCAGAAGAGGAAGAGACGGAGGTGAAAATTAATAACAATGCTTTTGCTGATGGCGTGCTGGGGTTTGGGTGAGGTGCTGTGTAAATCATGTGCTTCATCCTTGGAATTCGCTATTTGATATGTCGAGATATCAGTCATGTTAGGGACAACTTATGAGAGGGGCAGGACAGAGAACTGAAAGGTATCACAGTTGAAGGTTCAATTTTTATATTTATTGTCCTGTGAATGGGCCTTGCACCTTGTAGAAGGAACCAATGCTTCTGTAGTGATACTAACATGGACACTGCCTTACAGAAACTGGAGAGTAAAAGGCTGCCGTATGATTCTCAGATCCAATTTATAATCAAAACTTCTGGAAGACATTCTGCTGGAAATTTCAAGTAGATATCAAGTCTGTATGTTCATCATCCAATCAGTCGATGGAAGGTAGATGAAAATACCAAATATCTTGGTATCTGAGAGTCAGAATCGCAGAATAAGTAGAAACTGAATATTATTTATCTGTGTTATCAAGTTGTGTACATATCATTCAAGGATCATTTGAGAACAGCCATGGGAGTGCTTTGTGAATAGCCTGTGTCATGAACGTTAGAAGGACATCTCCAAAGATGATACAACAAAATCAATGGGAAATATGGGCTCCTCCTTTGAACATGCACTGCCTGAAAACTGTGTATATATCCATACCCTCGAGAAAAATGTTCAAATGGAGAAGGAGGCATAACCATGAGTGTAGTAGTTCGAAAATGATGAAAGCAGGTCCATTTTCTGGGACCAGTACCAGGAATACCTTGTGTGTGTGTAGGAAAGGGGGTGTGGTGAACGTCTTGGGAATATTCAGATACAAATGGATGAGAGATCGGAAGTTCCTCAACTAAGCAGAAATAACCATCCTGCATGACACATTAAATTAAACATTGCATTTAGAAATGATGAAATGAGCATTTAACCCACATTGAGATTTTTAGACCACATTATACATGCAGGAAAAGAAGAAACAGCTGAAGAAGGTAGTATAAAGAGAAATGATGGGCATTCACTTTCACCGCAGCTGTTAACCAGAAGTAGAGATAATTGATTGATTGAGTACTGCCACATAGAGTATATAATTTACTAAGTCACTCTGTTATGAGCCCTTCACTTGAACTTGAGTAGTCAGCCATCATATGTTGTCTGAGTGAAGGGAGTCAAATTTACCTGGGGATGTGATGATTGGTGCTATTCTGACATTTTTGGTTGTTGTCAAGAATAACGAAATCAACAATGGTCTTCTCAGATTAACCAGCTTAAACCAGTCTGCCAGCCGATAGAAGCTTTTTTTGTTTGCTGTCGTTCAACCACCACAATCACTGTCTCTTTGAGTGCAACAAATGCATTCACCCTAGAGGAAAGGAGGAATTTTAATCTTACTGGATGTCTTCGTTCTATGTAAATACCCTTGACGAACAGTGCACTCACTCTTATGAGCAGTTGCAGCAGTATGATTTGCCGATTTGCAAGACTACATTTTTGTAAAGCTTGATGGGACAAATTTGGACACTTTATGAGAAGTATTTCTTGTCGATTGTTTAATACGCCTTTACATTCGCAGGTGAGTGGTTTTTTTTGCTTTTCATGCCGAGGCTATATCAAACTACTCACATCTGTCTCCATGGCTGCACATGAGGTTTATGTCGTCAACTGCAATTCCAACAACTATGTCCAGCTTCACACATAATGATG
>Ga0157359_1000416_pt1 | contig 15392 bp, 13 predicted proteins | sample AttcapACBM3_FD_111482 | JGI IMG/M metagenome (GOLD analysis project Ga0157359, IMG submission 111482) | Fungus gardens microbial communities from leaf cutter ant in Botucatu, State of São Paulo, Brazil - Atta capiguara ACBM3 | ecosystem: Host-associated > Fungi > Mycelium > Unclassified ...
GCAATGGCGCTGGCAACGACCAGACAGCCGCGCCGCCCTTCGATAGCACGCGCCGAGTCGAGATAGAACTGCAACAGCTCGGTTATTTTTTCCCGTCCGCTGATACAGGGTGCCAGACGACGGCGCAGCTCGGTATTTCTGAGCAACAGATAACGTTCAAACACCAGCAGAAAGAGCGAGCGCTTATCTTTAAAGGCCTTATAGATGCTGCCTGCGGAGAGGTTCATCGCCTCACCCAGATCGCTTATTGATGTGGCGTGATACCCTTTTTGGCGGAAAACGATCATGGCGTGATCCAGAGCCTGTTCAATATCGAACTCTCTGGGACGTCCCCGCTCTTTGTTTTTATGCGCTGTCGCTGTCGTGATCATTGTTACCGGTCTGGGAGGTACGTTCCTGTCAGAATCAGCCCGGATTCTATCCCAGGCAGCGGTTATAAGTATACTGCACGCGTTGATCGTTGCGCTCACGCGGCCTTTGTTGTGAGCTTACCGGCCTGTTCCACTCGTCATCGGGATTACCCCGTTGCGAAGTCATCGGCGATGCAGACTGACTCAGCGCAGTTTCAGGCTGAGTCAGCAAAACAGGTAATCAATCTGCCACTCACTTCACAGCAGGTGATGTTGCATCAGGAAATTCCACCAGGGTAAACCGAGGGTCATGTGCAGAACAAAAGTTAATAAGGCGATCACCGTTCCCGCTATCCACCACGATTTAATATCGTTGTAACCCGCAGCAAAGATAATAGGTCCAGCTGCGCCTCCATAGTGTGTCAGGCTGCCGCCATAAGAATTAGAGAAAAGAATTGCCAGCGCAAGAAGAACCGGAGCCGTTCCGGTCACCAGCCCCACGGTAGCTAATACCGGCACCATGGCTGCCACATAAGCGCCGCCCGAAGCAAACAGATAACGCACAACCAGACTCAGTAAAGCAATCATCACAATCGTGCTGTTTCCTGAACCCAGGAACGTGAGGTGTACCGACATGACGTCCGCCAGCCAGGTAAATATACCTTCTTTACTCAAGGTCGCACTGAGTCCGATAATGCCTCCGTACCATATCAGGGTATTCCAGCCACCTTTATTCTGCAGAACATCATTCCAGCTGATGATATTAAAGATAAGTGCAGCCACCATGGCGATGACGGCAACAGCTGATTCGTTTAATCCCAGATCGTGAGAGAAAATCCATCCCAATAAGGCCGCAATAAAAATAATAATCAGCCCCTTCTCTTTTGGACTTATCGGCCCCAGCGCGTTCAGTCCGTCAGTCGCAATTTTAACGTTGTCTAATTTTTTTAATTCCGGACGCACTATCTTGTATGTAATACAGGGAATTAACGCAAGCATCAAAAGCCCCAGCGGCACACCCGCCAGCGCCCAGCCTCCCCAGCTAATCTGAATATGGAAAATGTCAGAAATTAACTGGAGGGCTAAGGCATTTCCCGCAAAAGCCGTTAAAAACATATAGCTGGTGGTTTTAGTAACCATATAGACATTCACCATCAGAAACCGTCCGGCTTTGCGCGGCGTCTCGTCTGGCGTCGAGCCTAAGGCCAGTGCAATGCTATTGATGATGGGAAAAACCACCCCACCCGCGCGTGCGGTGTTGGACGGGGTTGCCGGAGAGAGCATCAGGTCCAGCAGTGCGGTGACATAACCGAGCCGCAGGGTCGTAGAGCCAAACTTCAGAATAAATCCGTACGCCAGCCGCTTCCCTAATCCGGTGGTCACGAAAGCCGCACTGAGAGTAAATGCGCTAAAAACCAGCCACGTTGTTCCGGAGGCATAACCGCTCAGCACATCCAGCGATGTCAACGGCGAACTATCAAATCTGGCTATCACACAGCTTGATAGTGCCACAGCCACCAGCATGATAACCGGTTCCGGGAAAGGCTTGCTTACCAGTCCCGCAATGGCCGCCAGATAGATGCCAGCCAGTATCGCAGCTTCTTTGGTTAATCCTGCTGGAGGCGGAAAGAAGATGGGTAAAACGATAATGAAAAGAAGAAACGCTATTTTTGTTCTTTTTGCTGTCAACATAGATCCCCCGGTTCGCCGCACCACTCTTGTTCGCAGAGATGTCAGAAATCGTCTGCGGAACAGGGGCGCGGCTCACTCCTGTCGGGTTAAAAAACATTAATTACACGATATGACCGGCGAATTTTTTAATAATCTTGCTTTCATCGTGCGCTGACCGATATGGCGTCAACTGGTCGAAACTAAGATAGCGATAGATTTCGTCGCGGCTTCCGTTAATTTTCTCCATGTACCACAGATATTCTTCAATCGTCGGTATCTTACCGATTATGGCTGCCACCGCGCTGAGTTCAGCTGAGGCCAGAAAAACGTGAGCATCCGTTCCTAACCGATGCGGAAAATTACGGGTCGATGTGGAAACAACATGACTTCCGGGCCGCACTCGTGCCTGGTTCCCCATGCAAAGCGAACACCCGGCAGGTTCGATTCTGGCGCCAGACTGAATAAACGTATTAAAGTAGCCTTCGCTGGAGAGCTGCTGAGCATCCATTTTCGTGGGTGGCGCCAGCCAGAGTCTGGCAGGGAGATCCGTTACGTTCGACAGAATTTTGCCGACGGCGCGAAAATGGCCAATGTTGGTCATGCAGGAGCCCACAAACACCTCCTCTATTGGTGAGCCAGCCACATCGGAAAGCAGACGTGCATCATCCGGGTCATTCGGCGCACAGACAATCGGTTCGGTGATCTCTGTCAGATCGATCTCAATCACTGCCGCATACTCAGCATTTTTATCAGCAACCAGAAGCGATGGATTAGCCAGCCACGCCTCCATTTCAGCAATCCGCCGCACCAGCGTGGCGGCATGCTGGTAACCCTGATCAATCATCCAGCGCAGCAGCACAATATTAGAGCGCAGATACTCCGCCACATTTTCCTCTTCAAGACGCAGGACGCAGGCCGCCGCAGAACGTTCAGCTGAGGCATCGGCCAGTTCAAACGCCTGCTCTGCTTTCAGGTTGTTCAGTCCTTCGATTTCCAGAATACGTCCGGAGAAAATATTGACCTTATTTTTTTTCTCAACGGTCAGCAGCCCCTGCCTGATGGCATAAAGCGGGATGGCGTGAACCAGGTCACGCAGGGTGATCCCTTTTTGCATTTCGCCAGTGAAACGCACCAGCACAGACTCCGGCATGTCCAGTGGCATGATGCCGGTTGCAGCCGCGAAGGCGACCAGGCCTGAGCCGCCGGGAAAAGAGATCCCCAATGGAAAACGGGTATGGGAGTCTGCACCGGTGCCTACCGTATCAGGGATAAGCATACGATTGAGCCAGGAGTGAATAATGCCATCGCCTGGTTTCAGGGCTATACCCTTCCGCTGGCTGATAAAATCAGGCAGCGTTTCATGCAGCAGGACATCGACCGGTTTAGGGTAGGCGGAGGTGTGGCAAAAAGACTGCATGACTAAGTCGGCGGAAAAGCTCAGACAGGCCAGATCGGTCAGTTCATCGCGTGTCATACCGCCGGTCGTATCCTGTGAACCGACTGTTGAGACTTTCGGTTCACAATACTGGCCTGGACGAACACCCTCGACACCGCATGCTCTTCCCACTATTTTCTGCGCCAGGGTAAAACCTGCCGATGAAGGTGCGGGTACTTTAGGCTTTCTGAAGAGGTCAGAGGGAGGAAGTCCCAGGGATTCACGCGCTCTCGCCGTCAGGCTTCGGCCAATAATTAATGGAATACGCCCCCCGGCGCGGACTTCATCCAGCAGAACTTCAGTCTTCAGCGCAAATCGGGTTATCAGTCGCTGGCTGGCGGAGTCGCGAACCTCTCCCCGGTAGGGATAGAAATCGATCAGCATCCCGGTTTCCAGCGCAGAGACATCCATTTCAACCGGCAGCGCACCCGAATCCTCCAGGGTATTAAAGAAGATCGGGGCAATTTTTCCACCAAAAACAAAGCCGCCATTGCGTTTACCGGGAACCCAGGGGATATCGCTGCCAATATGCCACAGAACAGAGTTGGTAGCCGATTTGCGCGACGACCCGGTACCCACCACATCCCCGACGTAGACCAGTGGATGGCCCGTTTTCTTCAGCTGCTCCAGTTGCGCGATGGGTCCACGACGTCCAGGTTCATCCGGTTCAACACCGTCGCGCGGATGACTCAGCATAGAGAGCGCGTGCAGTGGAATATCCGGACATGACCATGCCTCAGGCGCAGGTGACAGGTCATCCGTATTGGTTTCGCCTGTTACCCTGAAGACGTTAAGTGTCATCACCTCAGGCAGTGCCGGACGGCGTGTGAACCATTCTGCGCTGGCCCACGATCGAATAACACACTGCGCCCATTCATTACCCTGCTGCGCTTTTTCGGCAACATCGTTAAACTTTTCAAAAATAAGCAATGTGTGGCTTAACTGCTCCGCCGCACAGCCCGCCCATTGCGGATCATCCAGTAAATCAATCAGCGGTTGAATATTATATCCACCCTGCATGGTACCCAGCAGTTCAATTGCCTTTTGTGGCGCAATAACGCCGCCTGCATTGCTATTTTTGATCTGCTGATCAAGAAACCCGGCTTTAATTTTTGCAGCCGGATCGACACCAGGTGGAACGCAATGGGCTAACAGTTCAATGAGCCTGCTTTTATTTTCACTGTTGCCGTTCGTCAACGCATTAATTAACGCTTTCGTTTGCTCAACGTTAAGAGGCTCAGGAGGGATGTTTTTTAAAGCGCGTTCCTGCACATGCTTATTATAGTTTTCTAACATGGTTTCTCCGAAACAGACATGATTTATCTTACCAGGGTTAATTGATCTCTTGTTTAACCCTGCTTCTGATTATCGTACTCAAGGCTTTCGCAAAATTCGGCCAGTTGCGTCAGACCATATTCCCATTCTCCGAATCCGGCTGCGGTATTAATATGTCCGGCTTCGCCAATATCAATAAGACGCGATCCCCAGCATGCAGCCCAGAATTGCGCACGTTTAAATGACATGAGCGGATCGTTACGGCTCACCAGCATCATGCTGCGCGTAGTCAGTTTATCCGGCAAAACCCGCTCCTCCAGCTCGAAAAGAGAAGGTTCTGCGGGCGCGACCAGGACGACGCCTGCAATAGGCATCTTTTGGGTCTGAACCAGGCGGCACGCGGCGAGCGCCCCAAAACTATGGCCGACCAGAATAGCCGGATGCTGATGCGTAAAGCGTTCACGACGAATCGCAGCGATCCAGCCATCAATATCTGGCTCCAGCCAGTTTTTCTGACTTATCCGCTGCCAGAGAGGAAAACGCCGACTCCAGCAACTTTGCCAGTGATCCTGATCACTGTCTCTCAGTCCCGGCACCAGAATAATGGTGAACCTTTCACTTAGCTGTTCCAGACGTTCTGTCGTCATTCCGCTTTACCCTCCCTGCTCACGCTATTTCATGATGCCGGATAATGGGAAAGTAACCACCCAACCGCCAGAAGATCTGCGCTGCCTCCCGGACTCAGGTTTTTTTTAATTAATACGTTGTCCATATTTTTGAGCGCTCTTCTGAGCGCGTCGCCTGACAGATTTTTTATTTTCATCAGCCTCGCGGCGTAGCGCTGGACATATTTCAGGCCGGAAAGTCCTCCCCGTGAAATCAGATTGGTGTCGGCGTTGGCGGCCATTAACGCCAGCAGCATCTTCAGCAATGCTTCTTCTTCAGATTCTCCTTCACGCAGAGCCTTGTGCCATTGCGGCAGACCACACTGCCTTACGGTCTCAAAGCCTTTTTCCGCCTCGCCGCGCGCGCCTGTGAAACCATAGGCCTGAAAAAGCTGTCCGCCTTTGGTTTTTATCTGACTGTTTCTGATAAGTTCTCTGTCGACCAGACCGGCACACATCGCACGAACTTCCTGACAAAGCGTCTCCTGGCTGAGCCTGATGTTCTCTTTATCCAGACGCCCCGCAGCCGCGCAGAGCAGCCCCAGAGAAAAAATCCCGCCTTTGTGCGTATTGACACCGCCGGTAGCCTTAAACATCGCCTGCTCACAGGCGAGACCTGTTGGCCTTATCGCCAGTAAGGTTTGGGGAGCAGACAAACCGGCGGTGGCGAATCCCTGATCGTAAAAACGAGGAAACCAGGGCGAGATGGCGCGAAGACTGGCCATAAAGTGCATGATAGCCATGTCACAATGCGCCCCGCTATTTTCTCTGTCCACCAGACCTGGCTTTGGGGTTAACTTAACCTCTCTGAGCATCGCCTCTGCTGCCAGCCAGGCGATATTCCGGTCATGCTCAGACTTAATGCTCACCGCTGAAATAGTCATAGGTTAAATCCTCGATTACCTGTGCAAGTTCATTCTGAGAATGGCGACGCATGCGGGAGCAGACGTGGGCAGGTTCATGACAAATGAAACACCTGCGCATTGGCTGATGTATCGCGCTGCGCTTAATTAAGCCTGAAATGGGACAGAACACATCAATGTCCCACAACCGCCCAAGAGGATGGTTATCCTCCAGATGGGCCATGACATGCTTGATCATCCAGGCAGGTGACGAAATGGCCCACCTCGCTTCCGGTCCGGTGCTGAGAAAGGCAGTTTCATGCGCGATAACCGGCCATCGGTGTCTGAGCAGCAATTGATTGATGGCGTCATTCGCCTCGTCCATGACCCGCCGGGCAAGTGGCGTATCTTTTATCTTACCCGGCCAGACGAGGGTCACAGACACTACAGGCTGCCCATACTGGCATAGCCATTGCTGCTGCAGGCGTGCTCTTGCCTCTCTGGCTTTCAAAACATCTTCCAGAGCAAGGCTCATGCACGATGCTTCTGCCGTTACCCGGCTCACTCTTTCACCTGTCTGACTACGTCGATGACACTGCCATCGCGATAGCGCACAACGCCCACGATGCGGGACGTAAACGCAATTGGCTTAGGTTCACCCGAAATAAGCAGCGTTCTCTGATAAAGCGTCCCGATATCAACGACTGGCAGGCCCGCGGCAATCAGGCGCGCTTTCACCTCCTGTCGGGCAGGATTAACGGCAATACCCTGATCGGTAACCAGTACATCAACACTCTCTCCCGGAGTGACGCGCGTGGTGACCTGCCTGACGACGGTAGGAATGCGGCTGCGGATGAGAGGAGCGACGACGATGGTTAAATTGGCCGCAGCGGCCACATCACAATGTCCGCCAGAGGCACCGCGCATCACCCCGTCGGAGCCGGTCAGCACGTTTACATTGAAGTCGGTATCGATTTCCAGTGCGCTCAGGATGACAATATCGACACGATCGCAACAGGCGGCTTTCGCGGCAGGGTTAGCATAAACACTGGTTGAGATTTCAACATGATGGGGGTTTTTCGCCAGCGAAGCCCCTGCAACGCCATCAAAACTTTGGGTATCCAGCAGTTTTTTGATCAGTCCTTTTTCATGCAGATCCACAATGCTGCCGGTGATGCCGCCCAGGGCAAAGCTGGCGACAATGTTCTGTTTACGCATGCGTGATTCAAGAAAACGCGTGCAGGCCGTTGAAGCGGCACCGGAACCCGTTTGCAGCGAAAAACCGTCACGGAAAAAGCCGGAATGCTCGATCACATCGGCGGCCGAGCGCGCAATCATCAGTTCACGCGGATTACTGGTAACACGCGCCGCGCCGACGCTGATCTTTGCCGGATCGCCCACGCTGTCGATTTTGACAATGTAATCCACCTGATCCTGAATAAGGCTGGCAGGCATATAGGGGAAAGGCTCAATGCTCTCCGTCAGCAGCACCACTTTTTTTGCATATTTTGCATCAACCATCGCATAACCCAGCGAACCGCAGCGCGATGTGCCGCCAGTGCCGCTGGCGTTGCCATATTCATCACAGCAGGAGACGGCTAAAAAGGCGACATCGATAGTGATTTCACCCTTTTCAATCAGATTGACCCTGCCGCCGTGGGAGTGGATCTCTACCGGCTCCGCCATAAGCCCATGTGAAATCGCTTCGGCTAATTCCCCCCGCATACCAGAGGTGTAAATTTTGGTGATGACGCCAGCTCTGATGTGTTCAATTAGTTGCGCGTTGCAGGTCATTAAAGAACTTGATGCCAGCGTCAGTCCTTTGAGCCCCCTTTCTGCCAGCTTAGCCATCACGTAATTAATGACTTTGTCACCTTCGCGGAAGGCGTGATGAAAGGAGACCGTCATCCCATCACGTAATTCGCAACGGGCCAGAACGTCATCAACACTGTCAAAAAGTTTGCGCTGATATTTCTGCCGGCAATCCGCAAGATAAGGGGTATGCGTGTTGGCACCGGTAAAAGGTTCATACTGCCGTGCGTTGCCAGACAGGGTCTGCAGTGCTTTGGTTAAATGGCTCATCGTTTAATCCTGTTTTTCTGGGCTGAATGCAGCTACTGACGTATGCCGGAGGCGTTTTTACGTTCAATGACGACACGGGCATGGTTAATGATTGGCGCATCGATCATTTTTCCATTCAGTGAAATGACCCCCAGCCCATGACGATCGCCCTCCTCGGCCGCTGCAATCACACGCCCGGCGTAATCCACCTCTTCCTGCGTGGGCGCGTAGGCATTGTGTAGGATTTCGATCTGCCGGGGATTGATCAGCGATTTACCGTTAAAGCCCATGCGCTTAATCAGATCGACCTCTTTTAAAAAACCCGCTTCATCGTCAATGTCGGCATACACCACATCAAACGCATCAATCCCTGCCCCGCGCGCCGCATGTAATACCGCACAGCGCGCATAAAAAAGCTCGGTGCCATCGCCACGTTCCGTCTGCATATCCATCACGTAGTCAAAGGCCGCCAGCGCAATCCCCATTAATCGCGGCGACGATTTAGCGATAGCTACCGCGTTAATAACGCCGACAGCTGATTCAATCGCCGCCATCAGTCTGGTTGAACCCACAGGACGTCCACATTCCGCCTCAATGCGCGCAATTTCCCCTTCAAGCTGGTAAATATCATCCGGCGTATCGGTTTTAGGTAAGCGAATAACGTCGACGCCCGCCCGCACCGCGGCTTCCGTATCTTTCAGTCCGAAAGGCGTATTCAGCGGATTAATCCTCACTACCGTTTCAATATCTTTATACATGGGGTGCTGTAGCGCATGAAAAACCAGCAGCCTGGCGCTATCTTTTTCTTTTAATGAAACGGCATCCTCCAGATCGAACATAATTGAGTCCGGACGATAGATAAAAGCCGTTGAGAGCATTGCGGCGCTCGAACCAGGTAAAAAAAGCATGCTGCGACGTAATTTCTTCATCATAGTTTTTCCCACGCAATTTCTTTGCTTTCTGTTCCACGCATTATCGCCGTCTGCATTCTGGCCCGGATAACACAATCCAGCGCACCTTTATCTTCGACAATAATTTCCCCCTGCGTGATATTGAAAGCAGAAAGAGTTTCTTTCACCACAGTAGTAATCTGCTCGCCAAATTGCTTAAAGACTTCACTGTTGACAGTAATATCCAGCCCCTCTTCACTGGGGCTGACTTTGACCACCAGATCGCTGGATTCCAGCGTACCGGCTATGGCCGCCTTAACTATTTTCATTTTAATTTCCTGGGAAATGAATTATCCGACGTTCGCCAGATCGTAATCGGGCTGTTTAAAGGGGTGACGCGACTGCCATCGGGTTAAAAATGGCAGAGTGGTAGCTGGCACCATGCGTTTAACTGCCTCCATGTCATTTCTCTCTAATGACTTTCTTACTGCAGAGGCCGATATCGGAAGGTTATTCTCATCCGTCACGCGTGCGATCTCATTAACTTTAATCGTGGCTTCTGCCATTACCGTTTTATCTTCCAGCCAGTGATGCATTGCAAAATTATACTGCGCGGTCACTTTACAAAATGGCTCTGTTCCCACAAAGCGCTGCCTGATATTTAAGGCGGGTGCAATGTAACGACGGAACATGATTAAATCGATAGCGGCACAGACCTCGTTAATAATCTGCTTTTCTTTCAGGAAATAGCCAGGAAAGGTCCCGCGCGAAATAATATATCGGGAGCCGGGATGCACAACGACATTACGTAAATGACGTGAGCCCTCCTGAACCATGGCTAAACGATCCTGAAAGGAAAACGTCGACAGGTCTTCCTCGACGACAAAGATATGAAGCCAGTCACAGGCTTTTGCGGCCTGCTCAATCAGATAAAGATGCCCGGCGGTAAACGGATTGGCATTCATCACAATCCCACCCACATTTGCGGCCTCAACCCGATGGTGAGCGCTTAATTTCCTGCAGTAATGCTGGATACCCACAGGTGTGTTTTCCATCAGCGTTGCGCGGTGATCCAGCGTCACCAGAGGGTAAAATCCGCATCCCCGGAACGCTTTAACATTATCAGGCGTAGTCAGGAGAAACAGCTGATGCTCGCCATTCTGAATCGCCTGAACTTCAGCTTCATGAATGACTTTCAGACTCAGTGAGGTTCCGCGCCAGCTGCTGTCAACAGCGATGCATTTTAACGTGTTGCCCGCGATCCCTGCACAGGCCACCAGACGACGGTTGCAGCTTGCCACAACGAACTGTTCGATATCATCGTCAATGCCTAATCCATTACTCTCAAGGAACAGGGCAATTTCTTCTCGCCGCGTAATCTTGTGGGTATCCACCGTTTCAAACGTCAGCGCATGATCGCTATACATCGGGTTTCTCCTGAAAATATCGTTGAGGGTCAGATTCACTCATCCCTTACCGACGCTATGACGCCAGCAGACGTTGCTGAGATTCAGACTCCACAATCGTGTTGGTTAAGTGCCCGATATTTTCAATGACGACATCGACCTGATCCCCTTCATACATGAAGAGTGGCGGCGTGCGTTTTTTGCCGACGCCACCCGGGGAGCCGGTAATAATGACATCACCGGCACTGAGTGAGGTGAAGGTAGTGATATAGCTAATCAGGTCGGCAACTTTATGGATCATGTTGGCGGTGGAATCATTCTGAACCATCCGGCCATTCAGCCAGGTCTGAATCGACAAAGCATGCGGATCGGGGATTTCATCTGCCGTCGTCATACAGGGTCCAAAGGCACCAGTACGGGGCCAGTTTTTACCGGCGGTAAACCAGGCATGTTGCCAGTCCCGCACTGACCCATCCATATAACAGCTGTAGCCAGCGACATGATCCATGGCGTCACTCACGGCGATCTGTGTACCTGGCTTACCAATAATCACCGCCAGCTCGCCTTCATAATCAAATTCATTTGATAATGCAGGTTTGACGACCGGTGTTGCATGGCCGGTCTGGGAGTCTGGAAAACGAATAAAAAGCGTCGGCGCATCGCAGGTCTCAGAAAACTCTTTACGTTTTTCCGCATAATTCATGCCGACACAAAAGATTTTTCCTGGTGATTCAATGACGGGCAGAAAAATAACATCGGCCATCATCATATCGACAGGGAAATCTTTATATCGACTGGCAATCTCTATGGCATCCTGCTGTAGCAAGGCTTTCAGATCTGGATAGATATGACCGATTTTATCGCCCAGGTCGATAATCCCGCTTTCCGTAAAAATACCGTAGCTTTTACGACCATGATAGCTGTAGCTGGCTAATTTCATAATAAAACCTGCTTATTTTATTCGACTCTTTCCGGGTTCGTGCCGTGTATAAGGCACGATATTTTTTCATCTGTGCATTATTTCAGCGCGCTGCTGGCACCAGCTTTTTCTGCTCACTACCGGATAACGATGTTGCTACAACGGCAGCCACGACAAGCAGTGTAATAATAAATGCCGTCATGCCATGCCAGCCCGTTGCGTGAAAAACGAACCCGTTTACAAAGCCAATTAACGATCCGCCCATATAGTAAAAGAAAAGGTATAACGCAACGGCCTGACCACGCGCATGGGTGGCATTTTTACTGACCCAGCGTAAACCAATGGAGTGACAGCCAAAGAAGCATGCGGTGAAAATAACAGAGCCGAAAATAAATATGACCATATTATTTACCAGCGTCAGCAGCATCCCCAGAGCCATAAAGGCGAAGAGTGTTCTGAGCACCTTCATGCTGCCATATTTCTCGGCAAAACGGCCTGCCTGAGGTGCGGTAAAGAAACTTAATGCAAAACTGAAGGAGAGCAGACCCGCATTCGCCGGAGAGATATGAAATGGCTCGCCTTTCAGGAAGAAGGCCAGATAGTTATAGAGCGAGGTAAACACACCAAAGATGATAAAGCTGATGATAAAAATCCGTGAGAGGTTTTTATTTTTAAAGTGCGCAGCAGCGCCCTTCACCACACATAACACGTTCAGATTTTCTGTTGGCTTGAAGTTTCTGGAGTCTGGCAACAAAAACTTTACCAGAATAGCCACAGCAATCAGGCTAACGGCGAAACCATAGAAGATGGTATTAATTGAAATATGCTCAATCAATTGACTGGCAACAATACGTCCGGACATGCCACCCATTGAATTACCAAAAACAAAGTAGCCAGTCACTACGCCAGCGACCACAGGTGCGACTTCTTCACTGATATAGGCTGTTGCGGCTGCAGCAATACCACTAAGCGCCAGTCCAATCACAGCACGCAGAGCTACTAACAGTGCCCATGACTGCGCCAGCGGACAAAGGAGTGTTAATACGCCCCCTGACAGCAGAGAGACGATGATCAGCTTTTTCCTGCCATAGTGATCGGATAACGTTCCTGTAAATAACAGCCCAACTGCCAGCATGGCCGTTTCTGCAGAGAGAATAATACTGACCTGACTGACAGGAACATCATATTCCACCGCCAGAACCGGCAGCAGTGGCTGAATAAAGAACAGAGAAGCCAGTTCGGCTAAGCCAGATAATGACAGCGCCATAATAATACGAATGTAAGCGCCTGTTTTAACCTCATCGGCAGGGTTTGTTTTCTTATTGTTTGTTATTGTCATAACATCCTCGACATTATTTCAGGATACAGAAATCGATAGCCCTTACGAGCTCATTTTTTTAGTTTAATAGGCAGGGGTGATTAAATTACTTCTGAAATAACCGTGTCCGGAACGCAGACCACACCTTCAAAAAGTTTCCTGCACGTTCTGATTACCGCCGCCCGTGTCTTTTCAATTTCACTGCTCTCGCTGGTCAACGAAACAGAGATTTTTCCACCAGGATGTTCGATATCGATAATATTGGTGTACGGGGTCTTAGGCTGGCCTGAAATAATCTTCCAGGCTACAGAGCCCTCAATCCGTGTGGCTGTAGAAATACCGATTGATCCGGTAATCGCCAGCGACCGGTGGCAGGCATGTGGCATAAAGTAACGAACGTTGATAGTGCCTCCGGACTGGGGTTTGCTCAGCAGGACCGGCTTAGGGATCACTTTGTCAGAGACGTCACCGAATCCCATCGCTCTGCCGGCCTGACGACGGATATGCTCCAGATGCGCCATAAATGCGCGGTCAGCTTCCAGTTCTGCCGGTTTCTCAAAACCTGTTTTTCCCAGCAGTGCTGCATTGATGAGTACCATTGGCATTGCCATATCAATGCAGGTCACCTCCACTTCGTCGATGCGATCAATCACGTTACCGGTCGGCAGTAATTTACCGGTCTTACAGCCGGCAGAATTAAGGAATGTCAATCCCACAGGCGCTGCGGTGCCCGGAACCCCATCAATGTGGGTGTCGCCTTCATAATTCACAATGAGGTCCGGTGTCTGGATTTCAGCGTCAACCAGGGTGCCGGTGTTGAGGTTGCGAATACGTACGGTTGTGACAGGACTTTTTGCGCTGACCAGCCCCTTTTCGATCGCGAAAGGCCCTACAGCACACAGCATATTGCCGCAGTTGGGTGTGGTATCAACACGTCGCTCGTTGACCATGACCTGTACGAACAGATAATCGACATCCGCATCCGGGCTTGTTGACGGGCTGACGATAGCGACTTTGCTGGTCTGAGGACTTCCTCCGCCAATTCCATCAATTTCGAGTTCATGGCCTGCGCCCATCAGACCCAGCAGCACGGCATCGCGCTCCTCAATATCGACGGGCAAGTCGCTGGCCAGAATAACCGGCCCTTTGGATGTACCGCCACGCATTAGTACGCAAGGAATCTTCAGCATGTTTTTTCTCATTTCGCAGAGTGATAAGAACAGCGTCAAGATTCCACAACGTGATCAATAACTCTAATGTCTAAATTCGCGACATTATTACGCTTTACGCATAAATACCCGCTGAGTTAGTGTGGCTGAAACAGAATAACAATAAGGCGAAAAATGTAATGCAGCATGAACTTCAGGGTATACAAGCTTTTGTTAAAATTGCAGAAATCGGATGTTTTACAAGAGCATCTCATTTCCTTCACATTTCACAACCTGCGTTAACACGCAGAATTAAGAAACTTGAGGAAAGTCTGGGAACGGTATTATTTGAACGTTCAACGAGAAAGATAAAACTTACCGCAGTTGGCAGAGAGTTTTTACCTAAGGCAAAGAATTTAATCGATTTCTATGAAAGTTCCATTCTGAATATTAAGGAAATGGCCACACATCAGAGCGGTATTATTACATTATCGTGCCTGCCTACCGCTGCATTCTATTTTCTCCCCTCGGCCATCAAAGATTATAACAATCACTATCCTAACATTCGTATTCGAATTCTGGAGCACAGTGCCAGTGACTGTCTTGAAGCAGTCTTAAATGGCGATGCAGATTTCGGCATAAATATGATAAACATCACACATCCGAATATCGATTTTACACCGCTGGTGAATGAACCCTTTGTTCTGGCCTGCCGTCGCGATCATCCTCTGGCTCAAAAGCCGCTGGTTTCCTGGCAGGATTTAACGGGGTTAACGCTGATTGGTGTACGGCGCTCAAGCGGTAACCGGTCATTGATCGACCAGGCGCTGGAGCAAGTGGCGTTTAAACCAGACTGGTTTTACGAAGTCAGGCACCTCTCCACCTCGCTCGGCATGGTAGAAGCGGGCCTGGGTGTCGCGGTGGTGCCGAATCTGGCGATGCCCGTGGATGAACACCACATTCTGGTCAGTCGTCCGCTGGTTGAACCGGTTATCCGGCGAACGCTGGGACTCGTTCAGCGCCGCGAAACGGTGCTCAGTCCGGCAGCTGAAAAGTTCAGAGAACGGCTGTTACAGCTCTGGTCTCAGGAAGCCACCAGCCCCTGGATTGGTAAGTTTACGAACTGATGTCACTTCTGCCCGGCGGGTACAGGTGTTATGTGCGTCTGCGCCCACCGGGCTGAAAATTTTTCCGGCATATCTGCTTCAGCGCCTTACTCTCCGGTTAAGCACGAATTCATCGCCTCACACTACGATATCGCCGTAATTCTCTACTTAACCACCACCACCGGCAAATCCGTTACCCGTGTGGTATAGGCAGGTGACAGCATCTCGCGCTTCATCGCCCAGGCCTTGTTGATCCCCTGCCCGGCAAACCACAGCTTTCCGCTGCCGGTTTTGTTAATTTTATCC
>Ga0157359_1000419_pt1 | contig 15382 bp, 5 predicted proteins | sample AttcapACBM3_FD_111482 | JGI IMG/M metagenome (GOLD analysis project Ga0157359, IMG submission 111482) | Fungus gardens microbial communities from leaf cutter ant in Botucatu, State of São Paulo, Brazil - Atta capiguara ACBM3 | ecosystem: Host-associated > Fungi > Mycelium > Unclassified ...
ACAAGGAGCCTCTTCTTAATTAGAGTCCTATTTATACAAAGGGTTTATGGTCCGTGCTACTAATAAATAACCCTGCCCTTATGTCCATGCTTCAACCTCATGCTTGCCTCACTTCTTACTCAAGGCCACCATATGTACTCCAGGTGCCCTGACATCATCTTCCAGACCCTTCCATCAGGTTCTAGGCTTATGATGTCACATCATGTGACCTGTCATGTGACTTCCTTGTCACGTGCCTCTTCATCGTTCAAAAGAAAAGAAAAAGAAAAAGAAAACAAAATCCTTATAAAGTTAGAAAATAAAAGAAAAAGAAAATAAAAATTGTTCATGTCCAAAGTGTCTCATAACAAAGTAGTATATAAAAACTTATCAAAAAGCTGAGTCTTAGCTGGGCACAAGTTATTTCTCTGTTCCAAAAAATACAAATTTGACAAAAAGTAAACCAAGTTAAGATAGACTTCATAAAGGTCACTAGAGTTCACAACTGGCCAGTGCCAACCACTTTGTCAGAGTTGAAGATAGTAAACTTAGTTTTTGTTTCATTTTCTTTCTCATTTTCATTTTCATTTATTTTTTGTTTCTATTTTTTATTATTAAAACTGAGATAAGAGATAGTAATATGATGTTACACATGACTGTCACATGTTATGATCTTAAGTCCTTAGGGTAAGACAAAAGAACAACTCTTGTATTGAGTAACACAAGAGAACTCAATAGAGATCCCTTTATAAACTAGTCTACCTTATATACTACTATCGATGGTCTGTGCTAACTACTGTGCACCCTACCCTAAACAACCATGTGTAGTACATGAGGTCAACATGTGGTATTCATATTGTATAACATCACTTGTTCTAGATCCTTCTACTTTATTCTCTGTGTCTTATGACTTAACCCTAATCCTATGTTCTAAAAATAGAAAAATAAGAAAATAAAACAAAATGAAAATGAAAATGAAAAAATAAAATAGAGAAAAACTAAGTCCACTATTTGTGAACTTGACATCACAACTGTTATAAAGCATGACAAGAGTGATAGATGTCACAATTCTGTTATACATGACACAGAAAAAGGTTTCAAAATAAATAATATTATACAATATAGTTATTATATATTGATCTTATATAGAGCATATGACTTTTAGGGTAGACTAGATGTAGTTGTACACAAACTATTAGCCTAACATATATAAAGGTAAATACTTTGTATTTAGAACTTTATCAAGTTCTTTTATGTAAATTTTATACAAGATTCTTCTTTTATCTAGAGATTTATCTATAGATTTTCAAATATTGCTTATTTTTTTTTAACAAGAAGTAACAGTACTTGAATCTAAGATCAGAGATGCTGAATATATTCTCTGCTGTTTACATCCAATAATTGTCACTAGTTTGTAGGATTGTTGACTTGATTTCTGTAATTTGGATATTGGCCTCTTCTGCCAATTTGATGATATTTTATAGTTGTAACTATATGTCAACCATTCATTCAATTCTTTATATAATTTTATGATATTTTTTCATCCAATCCTTCTGTTCACCATTCATTATCTTGACTAGGTTCATATGATTGAGAGTGCAAGTAGAGTAGAGGTTGGGTGAATTAGGAGTGATGGTAAATTGTTGGACTATTGAAGATTTTGATGTTAGAATGATTTAGAACTGTTGATTTGGGTTTTTACTTCCCTCTTTTATAGATTTTGATTCAAAATTCTTGTCTAATAGTCCTCAATCATCTCTTTTGTATAGGACAATCCCATTTCTACAATCCACTAATTATGTTCATCTCTATAACCCTTCTAATATACTAAAAATTGAGTTCTTCATTCTCATTTTTAATACTTCCTAATTTCTTCTACCTCATACTCTTCTTTCTCATTGATAATGTCTGGTGGTGATGCTTGTTCCATGTGTTGACCCTTGAACTGTGGTTCTCTGTATTGCATTAACAAGTCTTCATTGAATGTATTGTGTATCATCCATTCTTCTAGAAGTTCTAGCTAAAACACTCCTTAACCAATGTCCTTTGAAATTCTAAAGGATCCATATCTTTTCTAGTAAAGCTTTTTTGAGAGTTGATTCAAATGGATATTTTTTGCTTCCAACTACATATTGTCTCCTATCTTCAATCCTTGTGGGTTCCATCTCTTCTTGTCAAATTGCCTTTTCATAGCTTCTTTTGCTATTTTCATTGACTTTGTGGCCTCCTCCCAACTTCATTGTAATCTAATGAGAAATTCTTCTAGTTTCAGAAATTCTATTTACATTGAGGTTCTCTTTCCATGGATATCTTCCAAAATCAAGTTTGAATAGAGTATGTCCTATTGCTGCATGTTTCTTGTCATTGTACTGAAATTCTACTACTGCTAACCATTCTGTCCAATTGTTCTGTTGGTAATTGATATATTATCATAAGAATAACCCAATTTCTTGATTGATTCTCTCTGTCTGTCCATCTATCTGAGGGTGATATACTGTAAATAGTATTCTCTTGGTTCCTAATACCTTTATTAAATCTTCTATAAATCTTGATGTAAATTGGGGTCCTCTGTTACTAAGAATCTTCCATAAAACTCTATGTATTTTCCAAATTTCATCTCAATAGATTTTTGCAATTTCCTTTGATAATACATTTGTTGTTATTACCTTGAGTTGAATTATTTTTGTAAATTAGTCTACTATAACTATAATAGCATCTTTTCCATTTGATTTTGGTAATGGTCCAATAATATTAATGTTGATTTGCTACCATGGTCTTTTTGGTATTTCCAATGGATGTAGTTCTCCTACCTTTTTCATATATTGTACCTTGTTTTATCAACACTTAAAACATCCCTGGATATAGTTCTTTATATCATTTTTTATTCCTAGCCACCAGTAGTTTCTCTTGATTAGTTTCATTATTTGGTATTGTTCTAGATGCCTTATATCTACTGGTTTATAATTTTTTTGTAAAATCTTCTCTCTGATTTTTTGATTGTTGGATACATAAATATTTTCATCCACATAAACAATTCTATCTTCCTTTCAATATTGACCATCTTTCTTTGCTAATTCTTTAATTACTTCTTATTCCTTGATACCATTTCATCATATTTCTTCTAATAAAGTAGTTTCTTCTCCTACTTGATTTCTCTATAATATAGTTACATCTGCTGTTATCTGTCATTTTGTCCAAAGTTCTTTCTTAAGTATTTGCACATCCTTATTGTTTTCTGTAGTATTGACTTGATCCTTCCTTGATATAACATCTACCTTGGTGTTTGTCTTTCCCAGAATATATTGTAATATGAAGTTATAATCTTATAACTTCAAATATCATCTTGCCTGTTGTCCATTTAACTTGTGTGGTTCTCTGAAGTACTTGAGATTCTCATAATCTGTCCAAACTTCAAATTTCTCTATAGCATCCAACAAGTATTGTCTCCATTCTGTTAGAGCTTCCACAATTGCAAGTAATTCTTTGTCATAAATCTTATAGTTTCTTTCCACTGGCTACATTGTTCTGGATAAAAAACCAATGGGTTTCCATTTTCCTTCTTGTTCTTAAAACAGAACTCCTCTTATAACATGTTCTAATACATCTGTCTCTACTCATAATTTACCTTTCTTCTTTGGAAGGGCAAGTACTGGTTGACTTATTATCTTTTCCTTTATTTTGTTGAATGCTCTCTGGTATTCTTCTTCTTATTTCCAATCTCTTTTTTCTTTGAGTTTATTAAGAGATTTTGCTATATAACTGAAATTCTTGATAAACTGTCTGTAGAAATTTGCAAACTCTAAGCTTTCCACTTTTTTTATCTTGGTAGGAGTCTTTCATTCTTTGACTGCCTTGACTTTATCTGTTTCTATTTGCACTTGTCTTCTCCCAACTACTACTCCTAGAATCAGGATTTCTTTTATGTTAAAATTATATTTCAATTTCTTGAAACAAAGATTATGTTTTTTTACTATCTTTAAAAAGCAGACTGTCTGTTCTTCTAGTTCCTTTATTATTTTTGCTGGGATTACAAAGTCATTCATATAGTTTGCAAGTACTCCTTCATATAGCAATTCTTAGAATATACTGTTTATTATCCATAAAAAGTTTCTGGTAAATTATATAGTCCAAAATATATTATTCAAGGTTTGAATAAGCCTTTATTTGTTAGAAAGGCTGCCTTCCATTCATCTCTCTCTTTGATTCATATATTGTTGTATTCCCAGATCAAGTCCAACTTGTTAAAGTACCATGCTTCTTTTAGTTTGTTAATGATCTCCCCAATTAAGGATAATGGTGTTTTGTCCTTTATTGTAACCTGATTCAGTTTTCTGTAGTCTTGTACTAATCATAATGACTCATCCTTCTTTGGAATGTAAAAGTATGGTACTGTATATCTTGATTTGAATTCCACTATTAATCTGGATTTTAGCTGTTTATCCAACTATTGGTTTAATGCTTCTTCTTTCTTGATTGTCATTGCATAGGCTTTTACATTTAGTTCCTTGGATACTTCTTTCATTAAATTAATTTTATAATCCTATTCTTGTCATTCCAGTAATTTCTCAAATTTCTTCTTATTAAACAAGTGTACAAAAGGTTGAATATATCTTAAAAGGTTCTCTGGATTCATTGGGTCTGGTTCTTTGCCTATTTCCTATTGTCCATTATCCTGGTTATCTATTGTCTATGCTCATCTTGTCCTAAACTTGATGTCTTGATATTTTATTTTACATAATCTTGAATATCTTGTAAATCATATTTCACTTTTTTTTCAGTTTACTTTTAGATTATGTTTAACTAACCAGTTATATCCTAAAAACATGTCTGTTCCATTTAAATCCATTACTACTGCTTCAATATATTTCTTATGTCTATTGATTTCCACTTTGAGTAGTATTATTCTTGTTACTTCTCTATTCTTGGTACTATCTGTATTGAATACCTTGAAAGAAAAGTCTACTAGTTTCATTTGTATCCTTTTATCCTTAACTAATTTTTGATCAATTCCTGTATAAGTGTACCCAGAGTTCACCAGTACTCCTACTCATAATTCTTTTTTGTTCTTGGTCTTGACTTTTGCTTGTATGTTCAGTTCTTTCTCTTTATTATTCCATCAATGAGAAATAACATATCAATTTTGAACTTTAGTTATCTAGATCTCTTGTACTGTATCTACTCAAGATCTTCTTCAAAATCCTTCTTTTTGTTCTCTTCTTCTATATCTGTATCTGTGTTTTCCTGAATGTTTTGATTTTTTATTCTCTGTTTTGCAATCTTTGACAATGTGCCCTACTTGTTCACATTTATAACATTTCTTATTGTCTTTCTCTTTCTTTGGCTTTCAGTAATCTTTTGCCATATGTCCATATAAATCACAATTGAAGCACCTGGGTTTCCCATCCTTAAAGTTTTCTTTTGATTTCTCAATGTCCATGGATAATTCTCATCCTTCATATATAGTTCCTATTCCTATCTTGTAATCATGTCTTCCCTATATTCCTGTCCAACTAATGTTATTGCCACTTTCCACTCTTTTAGTGTCTCTAGAACCACTATTGGTGGGTATCTCAGTATTGTCTTAATTATGTCTAGTCATACATTCTTCTTTAATAAGAAGATTGTATATAGCTCATCTATGTTGCTTTCATAGCTAGGATCTCAAATTCTATCATAAAATTAGCTATATTCTTCTTTTCTTGCTTGAAGGTTTCTATCTTTTATTTGACATCTGTGGCCTTGGTCTTGTCACTGAATTTTGTCTTAATTTCTTGTATAAACTCATCCCAATCCTAGGTTCTTGTTTCTTTGTCTAGCTCATCAAGCTTCTTCTGGGCATAAATGCCTGCTACACTACTTTTAAGGCAGGCAAGGATCGCAGTGATCCTATTATCTATTTCTATAACTCTGTCATTCTTTATGTTAGAAATAGACTAGTTACTGAACCAGTTACACTAAAAGTGCACAATATCAAGCTTAGCTTTAATATCTGGCTAGTATTATATATATACTTCATACTGTACTCCTGACATTATCCCCCTTTCAAGGCATGTAGTCCTCACATGGAAGTTATATGAATAGCTATACCCAAGGGTTATATCATATATCATGGTCTCAGAACCTTAACAGTTTTATGAGGTTTCTAAAGAACCCAGTAAACTTTGCTCTACAGAGTATCTAATCTAATGGAGATGTGCAGCTAAGTAACTGGTACCATTTCTAGTGACACTTTTAGCTATATCACACTTCTATGCTAATAACTGTCTATTTAAAGGAAATGGTTTTACTGGGAGTCAAACTGCCAACTACTTAGAAGCTTGACATTATGTTAGGAACAGACTAGCCACTGAACCAGTTATGTTAAAAGTATACAATGTCAAGCTGAGCTTTGATATCTGGCTGATACTATATATGTACTTCATACTGTACTCCTAACATCTCATTCCTCTCCACTGGTTCTCAAATTTCATTCTGTTCCTATTGAACCATTCTAGGCTTAGGATCATATTCTTTAGCAATCCTGCCTGTTTGTTATTTTCTTGAGCTAGTACTGGTGCTATCAACATTTTGTTTGTATACTCTGTAGTTCTCTCTAAGACTTCTTCTATAATCTGTAAAAATCCTAGTCACTCTAACAATACCTCTATATTGTGTTCTTGACATTGACTTGTCTTGCTATTTATGGACTACACCACACATATATCATTTCTTTCAATAGTTAAACCATCAATTGTTCCAGTGGCCTAACCACTATGCACTATCTTTTTTGTAAGGTGAGCCTGGTAATACTTTACTAAATATTATGATCTTAGACTTGGCTCAGGTTGCAACTTAGGCAAAGACTTGAGTTGAGAGATAGAAAAGATCAATTGGTAAAGCATAAAGATATAGAATTGTATCTACAACTATATATACCTATTGTTCTTAAAGAAAACATACAATAAACATATGTCCATAATATCACAAGACATAAGGAGAAGATAAGAAAACAGTACCTACTATATGAGGTATTGACTGATACAAGCTATAGCATGGCCAATCATTACATTATAAAGAACAAATCTTCAATCTTATGGAACATGCTAAGATCATATTGTAGACATGAGGAGGTGATTGTAACAGCTTTATTGAAGTAGATAGCTTAGACTTCACAACTAGTATGGTATTCTCCTAAGCCTTTAAAAAATGATAAATAGCATCCAGTTGCTTTTCTTAGTAAGTTTTTCTTCCTAGTAAAATGCAACTAAAAAATACATAATAATAAAATACTAGCAATTATTTACATATCAAAAGAATGGTATTATTTCATAAAAGAAGTTACAACTCTAGTTGAGATCTGGATAGACCACAAAAACCTTAAGCACTTCATAACTATCAAGAAGTTGAACTGAGAACAAGTCTAGTAATTGTTTTACTTAGCACAGTTCAACTTTATACTATACTATCATCCTAAAAAATCTATAAAAAAGCCTGATATACTGTCTAGGCAAATAGATTATGGCACTAGCTTTCAGGATAATCAATATAGAACACTGTTTAAATTAGAGTTTCTTGCTGTTTAAGTATTAGAATATATGGCTGTAAAAAAAGCTCTTGTAATAAATATTTAATAGAGAAATCAACTAGATAAGCAAAAAGAATCTATGGCAAGGACTGCATATAAACTTCAACAATCTATAACAAAGTCATTATAATCTTCAAAATAGTTAGAGAGTGAGAATCTTCTATTGTTTCATGGTAAGATATATATTTTTAATACTATAGACCTCTATCAGCAGATTGTTATACTTAACTATAATTTGAAGATAACTAGGTATATAGATAAGTAAAAAACTCTAGAACTAGTCTCTCAAAATCACTAATAGCCCCAATATCAAAATATGTTAGCTAATATGTTAGCACATGTAATCTTTACTTGTATACTAAGCCAATATGATATCTATCTCTTAGCAAGTTATACCTACTATATTAAAGTTAAAAATAATAGACTTTATTTATTTTATTTTTATTTCTCATTTTTATTTATTTGGAACTTAGGATTAGAGTTAGTATGATATCACACAATTACATAATATATAATATATTATTATATCCTACTCTAGCCATTTATCTGTTATAGCAACCACTTACCATAATGGCACTTGTAGTTTGCTTACTTCAGCAAAGCTCTCAGTAAGCTATCTAGTAGTGGGAATTACAAGAGAACTTGACAAGGAGCCCTCACTGGATTGCTCCTTTATTTATATAAATACAACATGGTCTGTGCTACAACAATATTTACCTGCCCTAATGTCCATGCATCGTCCTCATGTCCTATTACTCATCTACCATAAGGCTACCATGCCATATACATGTGCTCTGATGTCATACTCTTAATCTCCATCATACATGTGTGCACCATGTATATACCATGAGGAACTATTGTCCCTTGACATCACTCCTAACCCTACTACTATCTAGACTCCTCTTGATCCTTCTAGACCTTAAGTCCTTCCAGACCGCTCTAGACTATTCCAGCTTCTATCACATGACTTCCAGGTCATGTGCTCTTCCTCCATTGTAGACTAATAATTAATTACTTATCTATGTCCAGCTAACCCTAATCCTAGCCAAAGTCTGTCTGCACTCTTGTTTTATAACACTATCCCAACTTACAAATAATGCTTTCTTTCTTACCTGCACTTTCTAACCTCTTTTAGTACAGATCATCTCTCTCTATTCTTTCTTGAATGTTCTCACTAGTTTCTTGCCAACTTTATAAACTTCTATTCCCAATATTTACAAATTACTAGTGTTTAGGATAACTCTGAGTAGTCTCTATTCCAGATAACTACCCTAAATAGAATACCTAGAATATAAACTAGTAGTTTACACTATACTAGCTTTATTCTAAAAATTGACCAATACTAATACTAAATTCCTAATGTTAGCAATGACATGCCTTATTATCTTTCAATAGTCCTAATCCTCTAAGTTCATCAAGTTTTCTTCCAAAATATAATATATGATTAGTATAATTTGTAAAGGCATAGCATATAAGCTAAAAATCATTCCAATCTTGCCTTTCACATTCTCAAATAATATATAATTGACTATTTTAGACTTTTGAAAGATCTTATTGAATCTCAGATAACAAGATGTAAACTGCATCTAATATATGGCATTTAGGGTAAGTTAGATGTTAATCTAATATAAGGTTTCTTTCTTGACTTAACTCTGAGTCTTGAATTATAACATATTATCTATATTAGATGTAAGATGGAAAACTATAAGTATAGACTTTGTTATTAAACTACCAAAGTCTGTAGAGTTTGATACTATAATAACAATAATTGATTTAGTATTCAAGAAAACACATTTCATTTCAACACATATGACTAACATATGACTGTCACTATAGAGAAAGTACTACAAGACTTTTCTTACATTATATAGAAATTACATAGTCTTTCTACACATATAGTTTTAAATAAAGAATTGTATTTTACTGTCTGCTTCATTAAGAAACTATATCATATTCTAGATATTAGGATTACTTCATCTATAACTGTTACATCCTAATCTGGTCACATCTATTCTAATCCATAGATAATGCTTATCTCTTTATTTATACTTACAAATCTTTTCTAGTGTAGATTAACTTCATTCATTCTATGCTAATTACTTCTCAAACATTCTTGCTAGATACTCTAACAACTCTATAGATCTCCATTTCCTAGATACTATTCTAAATAGAGTACTTGGTATAAGCCTAGTAGTTATACTGTAAACCCTTATTCTGAAAATCAACTAAAACTAACATTCTCTTTTAGTATTGGTAACAACATACCTTTCTATCTTTTGGTAAACTAACTATTCCCAACCTCCCAAGTATAACCTCTAAAATATGTAACCAGTACAACAAGTAAAGATACAGTACATAAGCTGAAGTTAAAAATTGTCCAATATCTATATTCTATGTATTTTAGATAAGATGTACTACTCATTCATCTTCTAAGGGTCTGCCACAGATCTTGAATGTTAAGGTGCAAACTATATCTAACAATGACTTAGTATCTCCAACCAGATAGATAGACAGAGCATGTTAGTCAAGAACTAGACTAATATCTTTGACTATTTGTAAATAAGAGACAAAGTAACTAGTATAATCTCCTACCTATGACATAGTTCCAGTATAACAATTATATCTACATCTCTATTTAGCAATGTTTATTTCTTCTAAACACAGGTTGTTTCTCCAGAATATACTTTAAACCATACTAATAAAGGCAAAAGTTAGAAAGTGTTATAAAATTCACAGATTAAATGAAGTATGCTTTGGAAGAAGCAAAGTCTATTATATACAAGTTGCAAAAAGACATAATACTATACTACAACTGAAAATGAATCCTAATCTTGATCTTTTAACCTAATAACAAGATATATCTTGACTCTGTAGACATTTATACTATATATCTCTTAGTCAGAATGTTACATCTGTCAGAGTTGTAAACAATAGACTTTAACTTTATTTTATTTTATTTTTTTATTTTATTTTTTCATTTTTTCAATTTATTTTATTTTTGGTTTTCATTTTTTCTTTTCTTTATTTTGGAACTTAGACAAAGAATATAATATGACAAAAAGATCATAGAAAGTTTTGGAATATGTAATATTATATAACATAGTAGTAACATATTAGTCTTATAGAAAGCACATAAACATTAGAGTAGGTTAGTTGTAGTATATACACAGACCATAGTTTGTAGTATATAAGAAAGACTAGCTTATACTTGGAACTCTATGGAGTTTTCTTGTATTACTGAATATAAGAGTGTGTTTTTATCTTAATTCTGAAATCTAAGTCATAACAACATCAACATCTCAGATCTTATATAGTAAGAAAGTGAGTAGAATCTATAGCCTATTATTTGAAGCTCTTGCTCACATTGAAAAGACTATACTTGGTATTTAATATCATTAAGTTGACTGCTATATCTGAAAATATAATATTTAGCAGACATTTAGACTCTCTTCTAAATCCTATTTTTATAAATAAACAAAAAGAATGGAAAATTGAGAAGATTTTTGATAGCTACTAGTATAATAGATTGTTGTAACTTAAGACTAAGAGTCAGAATAAAAGAAGAACTTTGTTATAATTGATACCTCAAGGATGCAACATAGAGATGGGCTTAGGATATGACAATACAATTGGCTATGCCAAAGTAGTCTCAGTCAGTGCCTCATGTAATAGGTGTTCTAACCTTGCTTTTTCCTTACTATCTCCTTGTGTCTTATAACTTGTTTACTTCATGGACTTCACATTGTTTTCTCATATACTACTTGTATATATAGCATAGATACTATCCTGTATCCTTACACTTTACAACTTATTAAATTCATTTACTTCTTCTCAAGTCTTTACCTTAGTACAACCTGAGCTCTAGCTTAAGGTTAGAACAAACTTTGTATTAGAGTTAATAATATCTAGCCTACTCTTAAGGTTATATATTGTTTATAAGATCAATATATAGTAACTATATTATATAATTTGTTTCAAAATCTTCTATATCTTTCTTTATATTATGTGATAATATAACTATAACTGTGATATATGTGACTATTATGATATGACATCACTATCCTTAACTAGGCACAAATAAAGAAATTAGAAACAAAAAAGTAAAATAAAAATAAAATAAAAAAAAGAATAAAAAGAAACCAAGTTCACTATCTTTAACTTTAATATTATATTTTTTTCAAGATTTTTTCTCTAGAGAAACTGATTTTCATTTTTACTAGTTTCTTTCCAAATATTCTTTTTCTCAACATTTCCATTATCCACTTGCATATCATTTTTTGTTAGAAATTTTCTGAATAGACTTGGTTGTTTTTTTTATTTTTCTAGTCTTTTATAATTTCTTTTTTCTTTTATAGTTTAGTTTTCTTATTTTCTTCTTTGAACTTGACTAAGGGGTGTAATAGTCACAAATGTTGCAGCTACACAGTTTGTCATATCCCAAACTCCGAAACATGTCTGAAACATGTTTGACTTCAATATGATATCAAATCTCTGTAGTTATTTGGCCTTATTTGCATCTAAAACTCTGTTGGTAGTTTGGTACCTTATAATGGACTTAATTCCATCAAAAGTCCACTGTTATGATATAGTAAAGAGAAAAACAGTAATATTCTTTATATATTCTTCAGGATTTTATATTAGATTTTACTTTGGATTTACTTTTTATTTATTATATTGATGATGACGATGAAGAAGTATGTGATACTGTGGTCACATGACATGTCACATGATGTGATGTCATAAAAGCCTTAAGTAGGCTGGAGCAGTCTAAATAAATGATGTCAAAGAGCATGTTAACTGCATGACTATCTTATAGTATACATATAGTGTACTCATAGACGATGCATGGACTTTAGGGTAGGGTAATTATTAAGTAGCACAGACCATGTGTAATTTATATAAATAGGATAGCAATTCAGCAAAGACTTCTTGTCAAGTTCTCTTGTAATTCCCACTTGATATCCTACTGAGAGATTTATTGCTTGTATTGTTATTAGACTTTGTGTTTAGTGGTTGCCACAACATCCACAGTTATTTTGCTTTATTTGAGTCAAAATCTGCAATCATATTTATCTTTGTCTGTTGTCTAATTATCTCCTTCAAACTCCACAAATTTACTTAGACTTTACATAGAGTTTTCTCCTCTCCTAATCTGAACTTCTATGTAGTGTTTTACTAATGAAACACTCACTCAGAGATCTGTTTTAGTTACTCTTTTTGTTATTTTATGTATTTAAGGCTGGTGACCACTTTGTAATAGCTAGCCTGATAATCAACTAAAGTTGACACTAAATCTCTAGTATCAATGGCAATATGCTTTACTTCTCTTCTTATAACTCCTTACAAGACCATTCTCTGAAATTGCAACCATGTGGCTCATAGAAAGCACAACACATAAGTTGAGGCCAAGATCGTTCTGACAAGTTCACATCACTAAGCTCATTGCATGAAGCTTCTATACTCTGTGTATATCCAAGCTAACTTTGTGGACTTTTACCTTCAAGTGTGAACTGTGTCTAACAAGTCTCTATTAATGAGGTTAAATTATAACTGCCAACTTCAATGAGAATTCATCCAGTTGTGAATGTTAGCAGAGTAGTACAATATAAAGAATAAGTGAAGAGATAAAAGATAGAGGAGAAGAAACTAGTAGAGACAGAAGAAGTCAAGAAATAGGAGGTTGAAAAAATATTAAATAAAAGAAAAATAAGAGAAGTTGTGAAATACTTAATGCAATAGAAGTTTATAGCAGAATACGATAGCTGGAAGAAGAAGAAAGATTTAGAAAATATAAAGGAGGTAGTAGTAGAGTTTGAGAGGAGATTGAATGTAGAAGTAAGGCAACAGAAAAAGTTGGATATAATAGAAGACAGAAACTTCAGGAGGGGAGAGCTACTGGAGAAGTATATGATGAAGATGTTGTATAGCTGGAATGATGAAAAGTTTGAAGAGAAGTATTTAAAGAAGTTGGAGAGAAACTGGCAAAAATGAAAGTCAGTTTCTCTAGAGGAGAAATCTTAAAGAAGGGGTAATGTCAGAGTTATGAATGATAAACTTCATTTTCATTTTCATTTATTTTTCATTTTGAGACTTAGGGTTAGTATTAGTATGACATCATATGGTACTGTCACAAATTGTCATATAATGTGACTTGGTGTCACAATAGAGTATGGCAGAAGGTTCTAGAAAGAAATAACATTACTACAATATGTTTGATATATGCTAGCCTTATAGATAATATATGGTCTTTAGAAAAGGTTTTTTTACTTGATTTACTCTAAGGTCTTATAATTATAACAAGTTAGGTTATTCATTCTTTCTAATGTTCTGCTTAATTAAAATAGACTCTTGGATATTTAAAGTAGCTGTTATCTCTAGAAAATTCCATTTTGCTCTCTTAGAATTTTCTTGGAGGTGAGTTGTGTACTTGGTAACTGTAAGTAATAGAACTTAGGATTTCTTTAGAGATCATAAATTCTATAAAATATCACAGACTTTGGCTAGTTATTTTAACACTCACTACTTAACTAACATTCATAACTAGGTAAATTCTCATTGAAGTCAGCAGCCTTAATTTGACTGTGTTGGTAAATACTATTTCTTCAACAATATGTTACTCTACTAGCTTTTTTGCCAGTCTTTTTTTGAACACTAAATCTTTTATGCTCAATATCACTTTATCCCTTTTCTTCCACTCTTCAGCTTTCTTCCTCAGATAGTATGTGACAGCAGAAAAGACTGTATTAGGTATGGTCCTGCATGCTGGGAATTTACACAACATATATAAAGTCTAGTAGAAAAGACTGGACCCAGGTTACAGGAAATTTTTCATTATATACTGAGTAGAAAAATTGTTCTTATTTACCAAGTTCATCTGCCAATTGTTTTCCAACTAGAAATACTCTTTTAAGAAAGTAGCTCCCTAAGTGGGCTCACACTGATGTGCTGACAAACTATACTTCAACATCTCCACAAGAGATACATTTAAATTACTACTTAAGTAATGATCTTGAGTTATACAACAGTAGGAGTATATATATTTGTATACATAAATCATAGACCATAATATAAATAAAGCAGCAGTAAAATATAAAATAAGGACTCCTTGTTAAGTTCTCTTGTATTCCCTACAAGAGTTGTTGCTGCAACACTATATAGTTGCAATATATGTCATGTATTTAATAAGATAGATGATACCCTAGTGGTATTGCTTCCATATACACACACTACACATGCTTACTACTTTGCTCCTTTCAACACTATAGACTGTGACTACTATGGACTGTGACTACTATGAACTACACTGAACCAAATGACTAACTAGATTAGAAAATGAAAAGCATAACACTTATGCTGTCACAGGCTGTCTGGCTAAGCAACCACTATTGAATCTAGTACAAACTGTAAACCATCCTGTGGTTCTTTTTCAGTCTGAAACTTGGGGTCCGACCAATTTGGTCAGCTTGTAAGTAATTGTCAGCGTGGAAACAAGTGCATGGTAGAGGTGTAAGTTTGGTTTGAGAACTCTGTCATTCGTCGCGTTGGTAACGCTTTCGAGGCTCGGCATGTCTTATGGAACTATATAGTTGGATCAGCTCACTGACGATGTTGTTCCCTTCTGGACTGAGATAAGGAGGGGTGAGCAGAGTCATGATTCATCGAGCACGGGAAAATGTCATCAAGACCTGCCTATATTCTAGCTGTACATATTGTATACCGGCATGATTACAATCATTAGGTGGACGTGCGTATTATTACTATAAGTTCGTCACGTCTGTACATTACACGAGACATGTAATATACTGACTAAGCTCAGGCCGCTGAAGTGAACCGTTCTAT
>Ga0157359_1000420_pt1 | contig 15380 bp, 9 predicted proteins | sample AttcapACBM3_FD_111482 | JGI IMG/M metagenome (GOLD analysis project Ga0157359, IMG submission 111482) | Fungus gardens microbial communities from leaf cutter ant in Botucatu, State of São Paulo, Brazil - Atta capiguara ACBM3 | ecosystem: Host-associated > Fungi > Mycelium > Unclassified ...
AGGATAATGCACTTTTCCCGCTCTTACATTTCGTGTTGGATGATTTACCCACGAGTACAAAAGCCCCAGAGTTGGATGATACAAATACGAGGAGGTTGTTGGGGGAGGGGAAATATGAGGAAGGAAAGAGTGTGGATGACGAGCTTATGGGGCTGTATCTTGCTTGGTTAGTTAGTGCTGGATTTTTGCCTTCTCCAAGCTTGGAGGAGTCGGAGAGGAAATTGCCGGAGATTATAAGTGATGGGATTATCAGGGCTGCTGGACGGAGTGGGATTTGACGTGGTCTGGGCGGAATTGTAGATATTTTTATCTATTGGTTTAGCTTCCATCTTGTTTGAAGCAACTATCCCGGTTGTCGGGGTGGAATGATGATTTACGACCCATTTCCAATAGGGCCTCTTGTTTGCCTCTCTCTAACACACAACACTTAAGTGGCCCAGGGTTATCTACTTCTTTTTATTTTGTGGACACTTCTACTCCTGCTCAAGTACTCATATTCCTGCTGGTGAAACTACTCATATTTTAGCAGGTAAAAAATCACTTAGTAGAAGTCTAGAAGTGCACAGAAAAGAACAGAAGGACTTATCTAAGGGTAAGTACAAAAACTTATCTGGAGAGCAATGTAATTAGATATGGATAATGATCTTCATTCGACTTGAAGACAGTGGACTTGTTCTTCTTCTATTTCTTTCCTATTATTTAAGTTTCTCTTATTTTTCTATTTTGATTCCTCTCTATTCTTTCTTTATTTTGGACTTAGTAAAAAAGGAATAATGTGACATCACAATTGTCACAAGTATGTCACACAGTCACAGTCACAATGCCATATCACACATAGAAGGAAAGGTAAGATCATATATTATATAACATGATAACTCTTATATATAACTTATAATAAATGTAAAGTATATATAGACCATATACTAGAGATATATAGAGTAGACTCACCTGTACTAGGAACTCTACTAAGTTCTCTTGTATTAACTAATACAATGTTTTTATTATCTGAGTTTAAGTTATAATAATCTTGGCTTTAATCTATGTGATTATATAGAGTGTATTACCAAGTTAATTCAATTATCATACTAAAGAAGTATCTACTATTTTTAAATACTAGTACTAGTTTTTGAAGTAATAATTAAGAATAGATGTGGAAAGATAAAATATAGATATCTAATCTATATTAGAATAATTTGTAAAAGTAAAAGAGGATAAGTAATATCTGTAACAGAAGACAAATGTACTTGGATTAGCTATAACATTAGGAAAATATTATGGAAACTGACTTCCAGTAATATGACAATAGAGAGTTCAGAAACAAAATTACTAAATGTCAGATATAGTTCATACTTGGGAACAAAAGTCTATGGGATTAGCCAGAATTCAACAAATAAGGAAACTTCAGCTTATATACTGTGCTATCTATGTACTACTTAGCTACAACTTCAAAGGTTAAAACAGAGTTTAATAGAGAGTGTTCTGATAAAAGAAGTATATTAACTTAATACTAGAGTTTAGTGTCAATAGTGACAAAGACTATAGTTGATTATTAGACTAGAGATTTACATTCATTAGTTCTTAAATACAAGAAAAAAAGTGTCTAAAACTCAAGTAAAACTATTACTATATAGTTTTGCAATTATTGTTAGGACAACTGGGTAAAGTCCATTGTTATAACAAGTACAATCTTTTTAACCTTATATACACTGGGTTCATGGTCTATACTGCATGTCAGAATCATGAACATTGGACTTGGTTTATTTTCATTCTTATTTCTTGTCTTTCCTTCTTTTTTCATTTATTTCTTAATTTGGGATTTGAGATTAGGATTAGCCATAACATTATACAGTCACATGATACAGAGAAGGTTCTGGAAGAGATAATGTTATACAATATAACAACAACATGTTAGCCTTGTAGAAAACATATGTACTTTAGAGTAGAATAGTTGTAGTATGTGCACAAGCCATGGTCTGTAGTATATAAGGTAGACTAGGTTATACTTAAGAATTCATTGAGTTCTCTCATAATAACCCAATCCAAGATTCTATTCTTATTCCAACTTTAAGAGATTTAAATGAGTTGTCCCTCAGTTCTTTAGTCAAGAAGAATCACTAGGCCCTAGACACAAGAGATACACTAGCTAGACAGAAAAAGCTTAGCCATTTGTTTGTACTAAAGCCTACTAGTGTATTTTAGACATATAACCTTGTGTGGATATGTTTAATACTATTCTTCTTCTATCAGTACTGTGCTATTAGTTTTCTTGTAACTGGTATGCACAGAAGAATAACAAGTGTCCTTAAGACCTTGTTTAGAGTAAAACAGTCTTCTTAGACCAAAATCATTTACCTTTTCCTTAAGACAGTAGTTGGTAGCTTAAGTAGTCAGTAGAGAGTGCAAAGTAGGATAAGAAGAGAGTCTACTAACATTTACCAAGATTGCTTCAAGTTCAGAATACAAGTCTGAGAGCAAGACCAGCATTAATTCATTTTCTTTGCCACTTTATACATCTTCACCCCCAACACTACTAATACTATTACTATTACCAATTGATTCTCTTCCTTCATATCACAACTTCAACATAAGTCAACATAGCTCTATCAATTACAAACAAATAATCCAACAGCAACAGAAACAGCTTGTAGTAATGTAGGTACAAATTCAAGTACTGTTAGCAGTATAAGGAGCAGCAGCAGTACTCAGAATAGGGGCAAGTACAGAAGTAGCTAAGCCACAAGTGTTTGATAAGGCTTTAGGAAAAGTTTCAGAGTTCATTGTAGCATGCAAGTTATTTTTAAGAATGAGGATGAGAGGAGATATAGTAAAGAAGCAGATTCAGTAGATTTTGTCATATATGCAAGGAGAATCAGCAAATATTTGAAAGAAGAATGTATTAGAAGATTTGAAGTTAGGAAATTTGGAGTATGAAATAGCAAAAGAATTTTTGGCAAATATAAGAAAAGAATTTGGAGAAGTAAATGAGGAAGCAGTAAAAGTAACAGAATTAAAAAGACTGGAACAAGGAGGAAGAACAGTGGAGAAATTTGTATAAGAATTTAAAGAGCAGCAAGAGGAAGTAATCATAAGAGAAGGCCATTAGTAGAAGAATTCAAGAGAGAAATGAATAAAGTAATAATATAGAAGTTGATGGAGGCAGAAAGACCTCCAACTAGTATTGAACAGTAGTACAAACATACCACTAACCTAAATAGGCATTGGAGAGAAAGTAAGAGAGAGGAGAAAAGACTAAAGAAGGGAGGGAGAATAGAATCCAAGGACAAAGGCAGGGAGAAGTAGAAAGAAATCAAGAAGAGTTCAAACCATGACTTCTTTCTTCTCCAATATGACCAAGAAGATATATAGTAGGTGTTAGTAGGGCTTACTCTAATGGAAGGAATAGAAAGAACAAATGCAATAGTCAGAAATTTCCTACAAGAACAGGGAGAAGGAGGAGGAGAAATGAAGAGGGATCCTTATGTAATAAATGTGGATAGAGGGAGAAATTGTTATAGCTGTAGAGGATTTGGCCACCTTGCATAGAATTGTAGAAGACAGAAAATTGTAGGCCAAGGTAGAAGGATCAAATATAAGAACAATTTGAATACAAGAAACAATTTAAATGGAAAGGAAAGCTTAATAGTCCTTAATTAGGCTCTTGTAACTATAATAGGTTTGCAATGCTCAGTAGAGTAATAGATAATATATCCTGTTGCAACCTAGACAATAAGAACATGTTAAGAGAAGTAACAGTAAAGATTGGCTTGGAAATAATTAATATGCAAGAAGGAGTAACAGTAGAGGCATTGTTAGACAGTGGTGCAACAGGATTAGTGATAAGTTTGGATTTGCAAGAAAACAGAGGTTTAAGCTGAAAAGAATTGAAAAACCAATATATGTGAGAAATATGAACAGTTCTCTTAATAAGGAAGAGCCTATTTAGCATATAGTAGAAATGAATATCTATTATCAGAGATGTAATTAGAGGACAGAAATAAATGTAATTAAAGGACAGAAGTGGAGTGTGATTCTGAGAATGCTATGGCTGGCTCATTATAATCCCAAGATCAATTAGAGGACTGGAGAAGTAAAATAATGAGGTGCTCAGAGAAATATAGATAACAGTAGAAGCCAAAGTAAGGAAAACAGGGGTGGCAAAGACAAAAGGAAGAAGAGAAAAGAGAGGAGGAAGGAAGAAAATGAGAAGAGAAGGAAAAGAAGAAGAAAGAAGAAAAGAAAAAAAAAAGGAGAGACTGAAAAAGGAGAGGACAATAGAAGTGAAAAAAGAATAGGAAATTTAGAATGAAGAAGAAAAAGAAGCAAAATTGGTGGAGGAATCAAAAAAACTAGTGCCTAAATATTTTCATCAGTAAATATGTATTTTTGGAAAGAAAGCAAGTGAAAGAATAAACTATGGAATCATACAATAGAAACCAAAGAAGGGTTCATACCAAGAAAAGAGAAAGTGTATACATTATCAAGGAAAGAGAGGGAGAAGGTGTATGAGTTTATCTAAGAACAATTGAGAAAGAGTATATCAGGCTCTCAAAGTCACCATAAACAGCACCAGTATTTTTTGTAGGGAAGGACAGCAAGAAGTAAATAGTCCAAGACTACAGATATCTTAATGAATGGACTACTAATAATAATTACCCTCTGTTTCTTATCTCAGATATCATAGAAAATATAGATACTAAAAAGGTATTTACAAAGTTGGACTTGTAATAGAGTTACAATAATGTATGGATAAAAGAGGGAGATAAGTGGAAGGTAGTGTTTATAACTTGAGAAAGGACATTTGAACCTATGGTAATGTTCTTTGGACTCATAAATTCCCTGGCAACATTTCAAATAATAATGAATAAGATCTTTCAGAACTTAATCAACTTGGAGAAATTGGCAAGTTTCATTAATGATATTATAATAGGAATAGAATAGAAGAAAGGTCATAATGAGATAGTAAAAGAAGTAGTGAGGAGATTAGCAAAGAACAACTTATATATAAAACCTGAAAAATACAAGTGGAAGATATAGGAATTAGGATTCTTAGAAGTAGTAATAGGATAAGAGAGAATCAAGATAGAGGAAGAAAAGGTAAAAGATATATTGGATTAGCTAATACTAAAAGAAGTTAAAGGCATACAGAAGTTTTTAGGACTGGAAAATTATTATCACTAGTTTATTAAGGATTTTGCAGCAATACCCAGACCATTGTATTACATGGTGAAAAAGGATTAGAAGTGGAAATGGACAGATAGGCAAGAAGAGGTTTACAAAAGAACTGGTGTTAGCAATACTAGACTTAGACAAAAAAATGAGGATGGAGGTGAATGCATCAGACTATGTAATAGGGTGTTGTGATAACCACTAGTCTAAGAATGACCAATAGACTACTAAGTAAACTTAAAGATAGTATTTTATAGAAATCACAAGAGAACTTGACAATGAGTTCCTAATAAATTGCTATCCTATTTATACTATACATACATGGTCTGTGCTAACAATAAATAGTCCTATCCTAACATATATATATTGTCTATAAGTTTACCATACTATTACCATAAAATAAAAATTATGTGACTATGGTCACATACCTCTTCATCATCCAAGAAAAGAAAAAGAAAAAGAAAAATCAAGAGAAAAGAAATATTAAATCAAGAAAAATAGATAAAAAAAGAAAAACATTAATGTCCAAGCACATCATGATATAGGGGGAGTTTTATCTATGGAGTGCAAAGATGGAAGATGGAGACTGGTAGCTTTCCTCTTAACAAGATAGAGAAAAACTACAAGATTCATAATAAAAAGATATTAGCTATTATAAAAGGATTAAAAAAGTGGAGGTATATACTAAAAGAGACCAAATTCAAGTTTGAGGTCTAAACAGACTATAAAAATTTAGAATATTTCATAAAGGCATAGAAATTTAACAGAAGATAAACATGTTGGATATTATACCTACTAAGATTCAATTTCACTTTAAAACATATACTAGAAACAAAAATGGGAAAAGCAAATGAACTTAGTAGAAAACCAGACTGGAAAGTAGGTGTAGAAAATGATAATAGTAACCAGAATTTAATTAAAAATCAATAGATTTGTAGTTTAGGCAAAGTAGTAGTAGAAGAACCAAAAGTAGAAATAGTAGAAAAAATAAAAACAGCTAGAAGCAAAGATAAAGAAGTAGTTGGAGTAGTAGAGAAGATGAAAAAAGCAGAAGTTAAAGTGTTATGAGAAGACAAATAGTAGATTGAAGGAGATTTGGTGTTAAAGAAAGAAAAAATATATATATCAAAAGATAAGAAGTTGAGAGTAGAAATAATCTGGTTGTATTATGGTATACCAGTAGCTGGATATAAAGAAAAATGATGGAGTTGGTTACAAGGAATTATTGATAACCAGAAGTGACCATGTGTATAGTGCACTTGAACACCAACATTTTTCTTTTTCTTTTATCTATTTTTCTTGGTTTTATATTTCTTTTCTTTTGATTTTCTTTTTCTTTTTCTTTTTATTGACAATAAAGAGGCACATGACTGTGGTCACATGACATATCACATGATGTGAGGTCATAGGCCTAGAGCAAACTAGAGTGGACTAGATAGATGATGTCAAGAAGTATATCAACAGTATGTCTACCTCATAGTATACACATGGTGCACTCATGGATGACACATAGACTTTAGGGTAGGGTAAATATTAAGTAGCATGAACCATATGTAAATTATATAAATAGGGTAGCAATATAATAGGGACTCTTTGTCAAGTTCTCTTGTAATCTCCACATCAATAGCCTACTGAGAGCTTTACTTGTTTGTGTGATTATTGGACTTTGTATCTAGTGGTTGCCACAATACTATGGATATGAGATGATATGTGGAAGAGTGTAATATATGTTAGCAGATAAATAGAATGGAGATACTGGTAGGAAAGTAAAGTACTAGAGAAACTATAGGCATACTTGATAGTCAACTTTATCACAAAGTTACTGTTAGTAGCTAGACAGGATATAATTCTAATAGTTTGCAATAAGTTCTCTAAGATGACATATTTTGTGGCAACTACAAAAGGTACATTGGCAGAAGAATTAGCTAGGTTATTCAGAGATAATGTATGGAAATTGCATAGGTTGCCTAAGAGTGTGGTATCAGATTAAGGATTACAGTTTGCAGTAGAGTTAACTAAGAAGCTGAATAGAATGTTGGGTATTGAAACAAAGTTGTTGACATTGTTTCATTCACAAACAGATGGTCAGATAGAATGAATGAACTAGGAATTAGAACAATATTTATGGTTCTTCATCAATTATAGACAAAAGAATTGGCTGGAATGGTTAGTATCAGCAAAGTTTGCAGTAAATAATAAGGTACATTCAATGACTAAAGTATCTCCATTCATGGAAAATTATAATAGAAAATTAAGAATAGGAGTAGATATAAGAAGAAAAGGAAAAATAGAAAAGATAACAGGATTTGTGGAAAGAATGAAGAAGATTCAGAAAAAAGCAGGAGTAGCATTAAGAAAAGCACAGAAAGAGATGAAACAATAGGTGGATAGAGGAAGAAAGAAAGCAAAAGTATGGAAGAAAAAAGATAGAGTGATATTGAGTACAAAAAACTTGGTATTCAAGGAACAACTGGCAAAGAAACTAGTAGATTAATATACTGATCCATATTTTGTCAATAAAGTAGTATTTATAAATGCAGTCGAATTATAACTGCCCATATTGATGTAGAAGGAGTCAAAGAATAGAAGGTTGAAAAAATATTGAATAAAGAAAAAGTAAGAGGAGTAGTAAAATATTTGGTATAATAGAAGAGATTTATAGTAGGACATGATTCTTGAGAAAGAGAAGAAGATTTAGAGAATGCAAAGAAGATAGTAGCAGAGTTTGAGAGAAGGTTAAATACAGAAATAAGAAGACAAGAAAAGTTAGATTTAGTAGAAAAAAGAGAGTTTATGAGAGAAGAATTACTAGAAAAATGTATGGCAAAGATGTTGTATGAATAGGATAATATAAAGTTTAAGAATGAGTATTTGAAGAAGTTATAAAGAAACTGGCAAAAATAGAAGTTAGTTTCTCCAGGGGAGAAACCTTGAAAGGAAGGTAATATCAGAATTGTAAATATTAAACTTGGTTTATTTTCATTTTCATTTCTTGCCTTTTCATTTTCTTTTCATTTTCTTTTCTTTTTCTTTTCTTTTTCTTTTCTTTTCCATCTATTTCTTAATTTGGGATTTAGAATTAGGGTTAGCTGTAACATCACACAATCATATGATACAGAGAAGGTTCTAGAAGAAATAATGTTATACAGCATGGCAACAGCATATTGACCTTGTAGAATATATATATACTTTAAAGTGGAATAGTTGTAGTATATGTATAAACTATAATATAATGTAAACTAGGTTGTACTTAAGACTTCATTGAGTTTTTTTATAATAACCGAATCCAAGATTCTATTCTTATTCCAACTCTAAGGAATTTGAATTATAATACTATACTAACCTAGACTATTCTAAAAAGTATATATTTGTCTTAGAATTAACATGTGTAATATATACTATATAATATCATTGTTCTAGAACCTTCTATAATATTCTTTGTGATATGTAACAGATGTGTGACACCATATTATATATAATATCATACTTAACTCTAATTCTAAGTCTAAAAAATAAAATAAATAGGAAAAAAATAGAAATATAAGAAGAAAATGAAAATAAATAAAGTTTACTATCTTTAACTCTGAAATATATAAGCTTATGTGGAGTTTAGAATCCTCAGGGAATTCTAAGCTATATTAAGCTAATTATCAAGTATATAACTTACTTTTAGAAAATCCTATAAGATATAGTTCATATTTTATTATATGAGATCTAATAGTGAGTTCTCAAAAGTTAAATTGGCAACTTGTATTATTCAGATATACAGAATGCAGATATTAAAAGAACCTTTGGCTTTAGCTTATATGCTACATCTCTACTAGTTACATAAGTTATATATTTTGGAAGAGGTGCTCAGAACATCTTGGTAAACAAGTCTACTAGAAGATGAGAGATGTATCATTGCTAACACTGGAAGATAGTGCTAGTTTTAGTTAATTTTCAGAATAAGGTTTTTATAGTATAACTACTAACTTATATACTAAGTATGCTATTTAGGATAGTTATTTAGAAATGAAGACTATTAAGCAAGTTACCCTAATTCTGAGTAATTCTCAGATGTTTGGGTTGAAGATCTATAGAGTCATCAAAGGTCCAGCAAGGATATCTAAGATAGAATAGTGTTACAAATCAAAGACCTTAGAGCTGGTCAATGAAAAGAACCTTGTATTGAGTTAACACAAGAGAACTTGATAGAGAACTCTGTACAGGATTGTCTACCTTATATAAAAATACCTAATGGTCCATGCAAGCTATTTCTAGCTCACCCTAAACGACCATGTGTATGCCTTAAGGTCAACCTATATATCACATGTTGTATGATATCATTCTTCTATGCATCATGTGACTTGTGACTGTGTCATCTAATGTGACCTGCTGTGTGACAGCGTGATCTTGTCACTTTAATCCTAACCCTAGTTCTAAAAATAGAATAAAGGGAAATAAATCAAAAAGAAAATAAAAATGAGAGAAAAAAATAGAAAAGTATTAAGTCTACTTCTTTTGCTCTTGACAAATGGACCATAATAGAAGATGTTGAAAAGTATGAATAAGGAAAGGAGTATTATTCATAGATTAGAATGAATATAACTGGATTAGAGTGTGATAAATCCTAAGAGAATGGAATGAATTTTCCTAAAGATAGCAACTATACTAAATACTTGCAAAGTTCATTCTAATTAGATAAAACATCAAATAGAACACTTACTAACATAACTACAGAATAATAAAGCAAAGTAGTTGTTAGGGCAATTGGTAGGGTTTATGGAGTTTAGTAGACTTTCATGATCTTTAGGAAGTTCTAAGTATATTAATTAACTAAGCATATGTAATACTCATATATAGAAAGTTCTAAGAGAATAGAATAGAGATGTTAAAGTTGAGAACAGTGGACTCTATTTATTTTCATTTTCTTTTCAATTTATTTTTCATTTTTCTATTTTTAGAACTTAGAGTTAGAGTTAGAGTGATGAGATTATGCTGTCAAATATCAGTCATATTAGATGATATAGTCCCAGTCATAGTCATAGGTCACAAGATGCATGGAATAACATGGAAGGTTATAGAAGGATGATGTCATACAATGTATACAACACATGTTGATCTTAAGGCAAACATATGGCTATTTAGGGTAGGCTAAGAAGTAGTTAGTATGGACCATTAGGTTTTAGTATATAAGGTAGACAATCCTGCACAGAGCTCTCTATTGAGTTCTCTTGTGTTAACCTAATACAGGTTCTTCTTATTGACCAACTCTAATGTCAAGATCGTTGACAGTAGACTTTATTTTTATGTTCTCTTTTCACTTTATTTTATTTTTATTTTTTATTTTTCTCTTATTTTCTATTTTTAGAACAACTCGGGTTAGGGTTTATCAGTCATGCTGTCACATCAGTCACAAGTTGATGGCATATTCACAAGACTGATCATGAGATTTGAGAGAATAAGGTAGAAGGTGCTGGAATAAAGTGATGTCATACAACATGGACACTACATGTTGGCCTCATGTTCTATGCGTGGTCATTTAGGATAGGGTGCACAGTAGCGAGCATGGACCATTAGTAGTAGTATATAAGGTAGTTTACTTTGTAAAGAGATCTCTATCAAGTTCTCTTGTGTTAACTCAATACAAGAGTGGTTTCACTGCTTAACCCTTGAGCTTTGATTCATAACATCTAAGGTCTTTAAGTTGTAACAAGAGACTTCTAAGAATGACAGCTATTCTAAATACTACTAGAACATATTTCAATCTAGCAGAACAGCACAGATGTAACTAAGAAATGATAGTAACCAGATAGTTAGAAATCCTAATAGAAGTATCTAAAAGATTTACTATAAAAAAAAAGAAGCTTTTAGTAGTAACAATCAGAATAGAGTAGTATTAGAACATTAAGTGATGCTAAGTGAAGTTTGACTGTGAAAAGTGATAGTATTAGCTTGAGAAAGACTGCAGAGTTTGATAAGAATAGAGAAGTGCTAACTAATAGAGAACAAGAATACTATAGGGTTCAGTAGGGTTTGAGTACTTGAACTTTGTACAAAGGTAGGTTCTCTTATATTTATTTTCCTTTCTAGATTGCTATAACTTAAAGAGAACCTGCTATTTCACCAAAATTTGAGTCTATAATACTATAGAAGCTTATTATCAACTTCATGAACTTCTCATTCTTTAAATCTTTAATTGTTACTCTGCCACAATACTGCTAAACCCTATTTATTTTCACTACAAATTCTCATATATTCTCTTCTGATTATTAACTCACTTCCTCCAGCTACTAACCAATAAGCTCTTACTATCTGGCAACATTTGAGATTACTACATTAAAGTTTCTAACTATATAGCACTATTATTCTATAGTTAGATTACTAAATATTCTGTCTGATGTTCTGCTTGATTGGAATAGACTTTGAAATACTCAAGAGTAGCTGTTATCTCTAGAAAACTCTATTCTTTTCTCTTAGAATTTTTCTGGAAATAGGTTATATACTTAGTTATTTGAACAATATAATTTAGAATTTCTCTGGAGTTGTAAACTCTACTAAAATTTTGTAGACTTCACTTAGTTGCCTTAATAAGTAAGTCTTTACTACTATATAAAGCATTGACTAATATAACATAAGAATAATACAAGATATGGTAGATATGAAACATAGGATAGAAGCTCATATAATATTGCTTTCTGAAAGCCACTATATTAATAAGCTCCTCAAACATTTTGGAATGAACAATTGCAATTCTAGTAAAAACTCTTCTCTCTCTAAGAGTTAGTTCCAACAATATCAGAACAATCTAACATGAAATTATTATCTTACTCATCTACTATAGAATATTTTGCAACTATGATCCAACCAGATATAGCTTATATTTTATTCTATCATGGAAAATTCAATCATAATCTCTATCTGACTCACTAGACTACTATAAAGCACCTACTTTGCTACTTAAAAGGGACTACCAATTACAAGCTGATTAAAGAAAGTGACAATCCAAAATTATTCCAAACTTATTCTGATATACCATATGGTAGATGTAAAAAAGTGGTCATTCTATAGATGGTTATATAACTATAGCATGTGGTGGAGCAGTAGAATAGTTATCAAAATATCAGCTCTTTGTCACTCTATCTAGTACTAAGGCTAAGTATGTAATAGTTATAAAGCTAGAAAAGAGATCAAATAGATGAAAAACATTTTAACAAAATTTGAATATTCTCCCTCTTATATATTAACACTCTTTATTGACAACAAGTCTGGAATTAAGATCACTAAGAACTCAGAATATCATGGTTGTTATGATCACAAGATCTTAGAGTAGATCAAGTAAAAGAATCTTATATTAGGGTTAAACACAAGAGAACTTGATAGAGAACTCTGTATAGGATTGTCTTCCTTATATACTAAAACTTCATGGTCCATGCTAACTACTTCTAGCCTACCCTAAATAACTATGTGTTTGCCTTAAGATCAATATATGTTAAACATGCTATATGACATCATTCTTCCAGAATCTTCTACACTCTTCCATGTGACACATGATCATGTAACTGATGTGTGACATCATGTGATGGTTTGTAACAGTGTGATAGTGACATCACATTAACCCTAATCCTAAGTCTCCAAATATAAAATAAAATAGTTAGAGTCCACTATCTTGAACTCTAACAATGGTATTATATACCCTTGCTGTTAGTTTGTATATCAGAGTTCAAAACAGTGGACTCTAACTATTTTTCTTTTTCTTTTCTCATTTCTCATTTCTCATCTGTTATTTCCTTTCCTTGTATTTTTAGAGACTTAGGGTTAGGGTTAACATAACATCACTGTCATACCAGTCACATGACAAGATCATGGTCACAATCACACAGTCATGTGTTATATGGAAAAGCAAAGAAGATTCTGGAAGAATGATGTTATACAGCATGATTAACGCATGTTGACCTTAAGACAAACATATGGCTATTCAGAGTAGGCTAGAAGTAGTTAGCATAGACCATAAGGTTTTAGTATATAAGATAGACAATTCTGTACAGAGTTCTCTATTGAGTTCTCTTGTGTTAACCCAATACAAGGTTCATTCACCTGTCCCATGCTAAGGACTTGAGTTTGTAACATTAGAACTTGATTCCCTTTCTTGAGCTGTCCAACACAGGATCCTCTCTTACTTACTCTTTTACCATCATCAACCAAAGGACAACACTACCTTTTAGTCAAGAAGAATTGCTAGGCTCTAGGTATAAAGGGGTATACTAGTTAGGCAGAAAAAGTCTAGCTATTTGTTTGTACTAAAGCCCACTGGTGCAGGTAGATGTATTATCTTGTAATGATATGCTATATACTCCCTTCTTGTATCAACCTTGTGCTACAAGTCTACTTGTGACTTGTTTACACAGAGGAATAACAGTTGTTTCTAAAACATTGTTTAGAGTAGAACAGTCTTCTTAGACCGAAATTGCGATACAAATTCATAACTAGGAAAAGTAGTTAGTAGAACATGTAGGCAGAACAAGAAGAGAGCCTGCTACCACATACCAAGATTTCTTCCTCAGAGTACGAATCAAAAAGTGAAACTAGCACAGGTTCCACTCTTCCTTCATATATATCACCACCATCTATACTACTACCACTTTCATTATCATCATTATTAACTATACCTCCTCTGCATCACAAAATGAATCAATCCAACTATCTGGCCATTATAAGGCAACTCCAGGAGCAAATTACAACATTAATAGTACAAGTGGGAAGAGAAGGGGCCAGAGAGGCAACCAGCACAGAGGTAGCAAGGCCATAGATATTTGATAGGACCATATCAAAAGTTTTTGGCTTTATAACAGCATGTCAATTATATATAAGAATGAAGATAAGAGGGCAGCAGTTGAGGAACAAATTCAGTGGGTGCTATCATATGTACAGAGGGGATCAGCAGATGTCTAGAAGGAAAACATGCTGGAAGACTTGAAGGGAGGGTTATTGGAATATGAGAACATAGTAGAATTTTTGGCAGACATCAGAAAAGAATTTGGTAGAGAAGATGAAGAATCAGTGAAAGTAGCTAAACTAAGAAGGTTAGAACAGAGGGGAAAAACAATAGAGGAGTTCATGCAGGAATTCAGGAGGGTAGCAAGAGAAAGTAGGTATAAGGGGAGGTTATTAGTGGAAGAATTTAAGAGGGAGATTAATGCCACAATATGCCAGAGGCTTATAGAGTCAGAACAGCAGCCAGGGTCAATTGAGCAGTGGTATGACAGGATAATTACCCTGGACAGAAACTGGAGGAAAAGCAAGAGAGAAGAGGAAAGACTGAGAGGGCAAAGAGATAATGGGGCACCAACTCCAAGAGTGAACCATGGACATAGCCTCAAATATGGCCAAAGAGACAGGAAACACCTCAGCAGCAGGTGCCAATAGGGCCTACTCTGATAGAGAGAGTAGAAAGGACAAACACATTAATGGCACATCCTCAGCAGAGGATAGGATTGATGCAACACAATCCATATGCCATTGAAGTAGATAGGGGGAGGAATTGTTATAGCTGTAGAAGGTTTGGCCATCTAGCTTGGAACTGCAGGAGATGAATCATGGGCCAAGGAAGGAGGATGGAGTATGAAGATACTTGTAATAATAGACAGAACAATTTAAAAGAGGAGAGAGATCTAATAGTCCTCAATTAGATCTCAACAATAACAGATTTGTAGTGCTTAGTAGAGTAGTGGATAATACATCCTGTTGCAATCTGCACAATGGGGATCTACTAAGAAAAGTGATAGTGAAGATTAGTTTAGAGAGAGTAGATACACAAGAAGAAGTAACAGTAGAGGCATTACTGTATAGTGGGGCAACAGGGTTAGTAATGAGTTTGGAGTTTGCAAGGAAGCAGGGGTTCAAACTAAAAGACCTATATATGTAAGAAATGTGGATGATTTTTTTGATAAAGAAGGCCCCTGTTGTGGCAACCACTTATCACAAAGGACAAATGATATCACTAATGAGTAAACCTCAAAGTGGAAGTATAATGTGGGAATTCACAAGAGAACTTGACAAGGAGTCTCTTCTTAATTAATATCCTATTTATACAAATGGTTCATGGTCCATGCTACTAATAATTAAACCTGCCCTATAGTCCATGCTTCCACCTCATGCTCGCCTCACTTCTTACACAAGGCCACCATGCCTACTCCATGTGCCCTGATGTCACCTTCTAGATTCTTCCACCA
>Ga0157359_1000422_pt1 | contig 15375 bp, 7 predicted proteins | sample AttcapACBM3_FD_111482 | JGI IMG/M metagenome (GOLD analysis project Ga0157359, IMG submission 111482) | Fungus gardens microbial communities from leaf cutter ant in Botucatu, State of São Paulo, Brazil - Atta capiguara ACBM3 | ecosystem: Host-associated > Fungi > Mycelium > Unclassified ...
CCTATACTTTCTATTTGTATATAAGACTAGTAGTTACACTGTAATTTGCTAGTCTGATAATTAATGAAGATAATCTCTTATTGAACTCAATCTCCAGTGTTCAACAGCGACACACCAATCAGCACTTACTCCTATCTTGGACTTCTTCCTATTATCTGAAGTTGTGACTATATGGCAGACAGACAACGCAGTACATAAGCTGAAGCCAAGGTCATTCCACAAGTCCACTTATCTCCGAGTCCATTCTGCAGACTTCCACTCCAGTATGAACCGTGTCTGACAGTGACAAACTTCTCTTCTTCCTTACTATTTCTAATAATAGTTTGTTACTTATCTTGAATAAATTCTTCATTGATAAATATATCAACAATTAAGAGAGCATGATCCAAAGGGTATTGGAAATCTGGTTGAAGAAACATAAGATCAATAACTAAGTTGGAATTATTAGTCTTATCAGCATATTGAGTTAAAACATGATGGACAGGGGAAGATAACTTTAGTTTGAGAGAGTCAGTAACCTCTATGAGGATGTTGCTATGAGCTGAATGATATGGACAGAAGATATCCCAATTACTCTGATGTTGAAGTTTCTAGCCATAATGAGAATATTACAAATATTGATCTCAGTATTCTTAAGGCTGATTGATATTCATCTGAATAGACATTAATCATAAAGAAAATATTGCCATTGTTGAAGAATGAAAAGCAATTTATGTCTCTGTAGTTTAAAATGTCTCTTCTAAGAGAAAAGCACAAATGAGTGAGCTAAACATTGTATGTTATTACTCTAGGATGTTTATTGTCATTGGACAATCTTCTGGAAAAGGTTATCCAGACAGGATGATTGGAAGTGCCAACAATTTTGTTACCTTCCTTGTTAAATGAACTTGGAATGGTATAAATGAAAGACTATGGCAGCTCTTGGATGAAAAGAATATCAAACTCTTTTTGTTTTCTAAAATTATCTCAGTAAGTAGTCTGCTCTTAAGAACATTCTGTGAAAATAATTAGAGATTTTTCAAAATCATGAACTTGTCTTGCCTAAAACTGAGCAAATTGATTTGTTTCTATTTTTATGAAGCTCTTGATACTTTCTTACATGCTATTCTTTGTTGAATCTATGTCTTCAGAAAGGATATATATTGCTATCTGCTTGGTGTTTACCCTTGCAGCCAATGCACTTGAAGCTGTGTGGATATGAAGTTTAGAGCCCCTCTTGTAGAGAACCTTATTGAAACTATAGAAAATAATTAGTAGGGAATTATTTTCTACTTACTAATCTCTTTATGCTATCATATTCAGCAGTCTCTCTTACTAGAAAACCTTTCTATTTGGTCTGTAGTCTAGTCTGTTCAATGGTCAATAGTAGGCTAAGCCTTTAACCAACAAACTTCCTATTATGGGTGTATCTAAGACTAGATCTGACTTAACAGCCTAAGCCTACCAAGTAGGTTAGTATAGAATTGTACCTATACAGTACTCCAGATGGAATTTCTCTGTATTCTAGTAATTCCAATACTCCAGCTTCAACTTAAGCCTGAAATGATTATTATAATACCAGTAGACCAACAGTAGATATAGATTTCTTGAGCCAAAGAAGAAAAACTATTCTATTTTACTATGGCCTAGTCCTAGCAGAGGTGTTACTCTCTGCTATACCTTCCCATCCCCTAACAGATGGTTTACATAAACTTAAGACCTTAAGATTGGTTAAAAAAACCTTGTATAAGATTTACATAAGAGAACTTGATAGAGGACTCTGTATAAGATTGTCTATCTTATATATCTAAAACTAATGGTCTGTACTCTACTACATTAGTCTACCCTAATTCCTTAAGGTTAATATATGTTAAACATATTATATGATATCAACCTTCTAGAATCTTCCACTGTCTTCTACTGTAGTACATGATTATGGAACAGTGTGACCATGACAGTGTTATGTGACTGTGACTGAGGTGTGACACCCAGTCACATTGTATAACAACTTGTGATAGTAACATGTGATATTATGCTATATTCTAATTCTAGTTTTCAAGAATAGAAAATAAATTGAAAAAGAGAATAAAAATGAGAAAGAAATAAAACAAAGTCCAACTTTCACAACTCTAACATTACCCCCTCTTCAAGATTTCTCCTCCAAAGAAACTGACTTCTATTTTTGCTAGTTCCTCTCTAACTTATTTAAATACTCTTCTTCAAACTTTCTATCATCTTACTTATACAACATCTTTACTGTATACCTTTCTGGAAACTCTCCTCTTCTAAAGTTCCTTTCTTCTATCATATCCAACTTCTCTTGTCTTCTAATCTCTGCATTTAATCTTCTCTCAAACTCTGCTACTACTTCTTTTGCATTTTTTAGATCTTTCTCTCTTTCCTAGCTATTATACTCTACTGTAAATCCCTTCCATTGTACTAAGTACTTCACAACCTCCCTTATTTTTCTTTTATTTAATATTTTTCTACTTCCCACTCTTTGACTCTTTCTACTTCTACTAGCTTTATCTCTTTTGCCTTCTGTCTCCCTATCTGTTCTTTTTATTATACTACTCTACTAATATTCACTACTAAATGAGTTCTCATTGAAGTTGGCAATCTTAATTTGATTGCATTGATTAAAACTATCTTGTCAATGATATATGGACCAACATATTGATCCACTAGCTTTCTTGCTAGTTATTCTTTGAACACCAAATCTTTTGTACTCAATATTATCTTATCCTCCACTTTCCATACTTCTGCTTCCTTTCTTCCTCTGTTTGCTTATCACTTCATCTTTTCCTGTGCTCTCTTCAATGCTAATCCTGCTTCTTCTTGTACTTTCTTCATTCTTTTGGAAAATTCTGTCATCTTTTCTATCTTTTCTTTTTTCCTTATTGTTAATTGCAAACTCTACTGATGCCAGCTATTCAGATCAATCCTTTTGTCTATGATCAACAAAGAATTGGAGATATTGTTCTAACTTCTGATTCATATGTTCAGTTTGTCCATCTGTTTGTGGATGGAAAGATATTGACAGCTTTGTTTTAATTCCCAACATTCTATTTAACTTTCTCATTATCTCTGCTACAATCATCTATCTAACACTATGCTCTCTGACAACTCATGCAATTTCCACACATAATCTCTAAACAATCTTGCTAACTCTTCTGCTGATGTTCCTTCTATTGTTGCCACAAAATGCATCATCTTGAACAACCTATTGCAGACCACTAGGATCATATCTTTCTCTGCTACTAATGGTAACTTTTTGATAAAGTCCACTATCAGATGTGTTCATAAGACCTTACTTAACTTCAACTTCCCTGCTGGCATTTCCATTCTATTTTTCATTTTCTGACATATATCACATCTTTCTATATACCATCCCACAACTCTTGTCACTTCCAGCCACCAATAATTTCACATTATCAACTCTATCATTTTTCACTTTTCTCCATGTCTTGCTACTGGAACATCATGATGCAACCAGATTATCTCCACTCTTAGCTCTTTGTCCTTTGATACATATACTTGACTCTCTTTCTCTTTGTCCTTTCCTCTAGTTTTTTTTATCTTTTCTACTATTTTTACTTTAGGTCCTTCTATTACTACTTCTGCTAAACTACAAATCTAATAATCTTTAATTAATACTTGGTTACTGTTATTGTTCTCTGTCCCTACTTTCCAGTTTGGTCTTATACTAAGTCTATTTGCCTTCCCCATTTTTGTTTCTGACATATGCTTTAAAGTAAAGTTGAATCTTGATAGGTAGAGTGCCTAACAGGCTTGTCTTCTATTCAACTTCTGCACTTTTATGAAATATTCTAGATTTTCATGATCTATCTAGACCTTGAACCTAAACTTGGCACCTTCTAACAAATGCTCTTCAATTTTCCAATTCTCTTATTACTGCTAACATCTCCTTATCATAAATCTTATAATTTCTTCTTGTTTCATTTAGAGATTTTGAAAGAAACACTACTGGTCTTCATCTCCTGTCATTATACTCCATGGATAATACTCCTTTCATAGTATAATCTGATGCATCCACTTCCATCCACATTTTTTATCCAAATCTGGTGCTACTAACACCAGTTCTTTGGTGAACTTCTCCTTTAACTTCCTAAATGCCTTTTCCTACTTCTCCATCCACTCCCACTTCTAATTCTTCTTTACCATATCATGTAATGGTCTAGCTATTGTCAGACATGCAAAGTTTGAATACAGCTTTTTTATTTAATCTCTTTTTCCTTTTTTTTGATTTATTTTTCTATGAACCTAGGATTAGAATTGGAGGGATGAGATTATGCTGTCACATATTAGTCACATCAGATGACATGGTTACAGTAATGGTTACAAAGTCACAAGACAAATAGAAGAATATAGAAGATTCTAGAGAATGATGTCATACAATGTGTAGAACACATATTGACCTTGAGATAAATACATAGTCTTTAGGGTATGCTAAAGAAGTAGTTAGTACAGATCACCTAGTTTGGTATATAAGATAGACTAGTTTGTACAGAGCTCTCTATCAAGTTCTCTTGTGTTTACCCTAATACAAGGTTTCTCTTCATTAATCCACTCTAAGGTTTTTGAATTGTAACAGCTATTACTGTAAAATTTTTAATAAACCAATGATAATAATTCATCAGTCCCAAAAACTTCTGTATATCTTCAACTTCTTCTGGAGTTGGCTAGTCTAATACACCCTTCACTTTCTCTTTTTCTATCTTTATCCCCTTCAGTTCTATCACTACTTTTAAGAAGCCCACTTTCCTAACCTTCTACTTGTATTTCTCTGATTTTATATACAGATTATTTTCCACTAACCTCTTTACTACTTCCTCTACTATCTCATTATGTTCTTTCTCTATTTCCATTTCTACTATTACATTGTCAATAAAACTTGCCACTTTCCCAGTGTTAATGAGATTCTGCAAGGTTTCATTCATTATAGTCTGAAATATGGCTAGTGAGTTCATTAGTCTGAAAAACATCACAGTTGGCTCAAATGATCTCTCTGGTGTTGTGAACATTGCTTTCCATTCATCATCTTTTTTTTTCTATACATTATTATATTCCTATCTCAAGTCTATTTTAGTACATACTTTTTTGGTATCTATATTTTCTACAATATCCAAAATTAAAGGTAGAGAATAATTGTTCTTTACAGTCCATTTGTTTAAATACCTATAGTTCTGTACTATACACTTCTTACCATCTTTCTTTCTCATGAAAAACACCAGTGCCATTTGAGGTGACTTTGAGAGTCTGATATATCCCTTTCTCAATTATTCCTGAATGAACTCATGCCTTTCTTCTCTTGATAGCAGGTATATCTTTCCCTTCCTTGATACAAATTTCTCCTTTATTTCTATAGTATGATCCTATAATTTTCTTGTGGGCATTCTTTCACTGGTATTCTTGCCAAAGACACAAATCCACTTGTGGAACCTTTCTAAAACTAGCCTTTTAGTCTCTTCTTCTGATTTTTCAGTTTTTTTCTTTTTTTTCCTTTCTTCTTTCTTCTTCTGCTCCCTCTTTTCTTGTTTATTTCCTTCTTCTCTTTTCTTCTCTTTCTTCTTTTGCTTTTCCCAACCCAATTTTCCCTGCTTTAGTCTCTACTGCTTTCCATACTTCTCTAAATACCTCATTATTTTTACCTCCCCTATTTTCCAGTCTATTTCAGGGTTGAGGCAAGCAAGCTACAGCATTTCTAAAATAACATTCCACTTCTGTTCTCCTATTATATCAATCTCCATTCTCTCTCTATGACCCTAGTAGTAAATACTCACTCCTACTGTGTGCTTAATAGATCCTTCTTTGTTGAAGAAACCATCTACATTTCTTATATATATGGGTCTTTCTATCTTCTTTAACTTAAACTTCTACTTCACTATCCAACAACACTTCTACTATTATCCCTTCTTGTATATCAATTCTCTCTAGTTCAATATTTACCATTACTTCTCTTAACATGTTCCCATTGTTCAAATTATAGCAGAATGTATTATCCATAACTCTATTGAACATTGCAAATCTGTTGTAGCTACCAGAACCTAATTGAAGACTATTAGATTCTTGTCTCCATTTAAATTATTTTGTCCATTTTCTTCTTCAATTCTTCTTTTCTTTTCTCTGTATTCCAGTCTTCTACCCTCTCCAATTCTGTTCTCTGTTTCTCAGTTTCTTACTAAGTGTCCAAATCTCCTATAGTTGTAATAGTTTCTGTTTTTACAATCTACCTCCATAGCATATAGATCCTGCCTACTAATTTATACTATGATCATGTTCATTCATTCTACTCCCTCCATTGGAGCAGGCCCTGTTAGCACCTATGGTTGAGGTTTTTCCTGCCTTCTAGGCCAAACTTGAGGCTGAAGCAATCATTACTCTTATACCCCTGTATTCTACCTTTGGGCCAGAGCCTTGTTATCTTATTTTCTTCTTATTCTTTCTTCATTCCTTTTACTCTCTCTCCAATTTGAATCCATATTGATAGTGTTATGATTAATGCCTCATATCTAATAAATAGTTTGTTCATAGATAAACAGGTATTGGAGTTTCTTCTTTATGATTCTATGATCAGCTGCAACATGTGTTCTCTTTGTGTATAATCAGTTAGTATCTCATATAGTAGTCAAGGCTTCATTATATTTTCCTTACTGTTTTCTTGTTTCCTACATACATATTATGTATGGTCTTTAGATATATATAGCTGTAGATACTATCCTATATCCTTATACTTTCCCAATTGACTTCATTCCTTATTCTTACTCAAGTCTTTATCTAAGTTGTAACCTGAGCCAAGCTTAAGGTTATAATGGGTAGCTTATTCATACTACTACTTGATGGTATCTGGTAGATATTCTTACTCCATAAGTCTTTGCTAGATAGCCCTGTTTATGCTGTATTTGAACTCTTTTATCAATAGTAGTTTTTTATACCCACTTTCTCTTGCTGCTTATCTGAACTCTTAGACAAACTCTTCCATTGTTTTCTCTTTTTGTTCTAGTCTTCTTAATTTGGCTGCTTTGACTATCTCTTTCTCTTCTCCTCTGAACTTCCTTCTTAATTCTGTTAGAAGCTCTTTTGCTGTTTTATATTCTAGGTTTTCTTCTTTTAAATCTTCTAAGACATTTTTCTTTCAGACATCTGCTGATCTTCTCTACATATAAGATAATATCCACTGAATCTGTTCTTCAACTATTTCCCTCCTTATTCTCATCCTGATATATAACTTGCATGTTGTAATAAACCCCAACATCTTTCCAGAACTCCCATCAAATATTTATAGCTTTTCCACTTCTGTATTTAATCCTATATTAGGTCTGAGCACTGTTTCTCCTTATATTGCAAGCTGCTTCTGTTGCTGCTGGATAATCTGCTTATAATTAATTGAGCTGTGTTGACTCATAGTGTATGGTGATGATGGGTTGTTTGGGGTAAGTGATGATGATAGTGATGGTGTTGGTAATGATAGTGGAGAGATGTGAGAGAATAGAGCAGAACTAGTATTAGTCTTGTTCTCCAACTCATACCCATTATCTGACTTAATCTTGGTAAGTACTAACAGATCTTCTTCTTATCCCACCTGATACTGTTTACTAACTACCTGTTTACTGTTCTACTAACTACTGCTCTAATAGATTTAAATATTTATAGAGGCTCTGTAAGAGAACTTATCTCAGTATCTCAAATCTTTATTCTTGGCCCTGTTAAACCTTATGGTATTCTTATTTCTCACCAGTTAGTGCTTAACTACCCTACTAAATTCTATAGTCTTCTTCTAGCTAATCTCTAATCCTACTAGACTTTATAAATCTTATTTTTGACCTCCGTTATCAAATATTTCCAATATTTCTACTATAAGATCTCTTCCTTCCTTTTCTGATAAATTTCTAGATATTTTTACCAGAGTTTTTGACCATCTAGCTATCAACATTCTTTACTTAGGTCAGTACTATTTTGCTAGATTGAAATAAACTCTATTAATATTTAGAATAGTTGCCACTTTCAGGAGTCCTTATTCTATTCTCTTATGACTTTCTTGTCAAAACTGAAGGCAGTAGACTCTATTTTTTGTTTTCTATTTTATTTTCTTTTACTTTGCCTCTTATTTTGAAGTTAGAAATTAGTATGACATCACAGATCACAGTCACATCACATCACATATAGAACATTGTAGAAGGATCTAGAAAGAATAGTGTTATATAGTATATATAGCATATGTTAGTCTTAAGAAAAACACATGGTCATTTAGGATAGGCTAAAGTAGTAGAGTACAGACTATTAGGTTTTAGTATATAAGGTTGTTCTTAAGAAGAGAAGACAAAGATACTTAAATACTCTTTCAAGAAGTTAACAAAGTCCTTAGTTAATAGAAATAAACTAATTAAGAGATTATAAGCATACCTAGGACAGTTTACAAAGATATATTGACATATTTCTACTTAGCAATAGCTATATATACTTTGAAGAACAAAGTAGTATGTTCAATATGAGAAAGCTATTAAAATTGAAGATGATGGACTTTATTTATTTTCATTTCATTTCTCATTTCTATATTATTTTTCATTTATTTTTTTTTATTTCAAAGTTAGAGTTAGGGATTATTATAATATTACATGAGACTGTTACAAACTGTCACATACACCAGTCACACATATTATGATCATGATCACATAACTATATAACATGACATTATATAGTATATTATATATATACTGATCTTATGGAAAATGTATACTTTTTAAGGTAGGCTAGGTTTAGTATAACATAGACTATTAGCCCAGCATATATAAGATAAATACTTTTGTACTAGAAAATTTATTAAGTTTTCTTGTGTAAACTTTATACAAAATTTCTCTTTTGACTTATTACTGAGTCTTAAGTCATAATAGGAGCCAACTGTTACTCTTAAAGTAGTTGGGTTAAAATAACTTACAATTCTTATCTCTAAGAGTAAAGAAATGGTACCATTGAACAGTAAGATAATTGAAAAATATCTTCCAAGTATTTAGATATAAGAGAACACTCTTGGAGCAAAGTATATCAATAGAAGTTGCTAGATAAAGTCTAGTAGTCACTCTAGTGTTAGTTACATAGTTATGAACTAGTTGGTGTAAGGACTACTTAGCATTGCTTGAGCAGTTCTAAAATTCAATTCAATAGCTAAGGCCACAAGAAAAGAATAATCTAAGTATAAAACAAAGTATTAAGGCAAAAGTGTACTTGTATATTGAGTAATACAAAAGAACTTGATAGAGTTTCTACTATAAAGTAGTCTACTTTCTATATCTCTAGGAGTTGGTCTGTGCACACCTAACCTACTCTAAAACTATGACTAAGTTCTTTTAGTAGTTTCTATGATGTTCAATTAAGCCATATGACTGTGTAACTATGACTGTAATATATGTGATACTTTGTGTGATAATTATTATGCTTCTGTTACATTTGATGTGATGTCACACCCCTTAGTTAAGTTCAAAGAAGGAAATAAGAAAAATAAAGAGAAATCACAAAAGACCAAAAAAATAAAAAATATTTAAGTTCACTTAGAAGATTTCTCACACAGACAGCTAAAAAATAAGCTTGTCCAGAATGTACAGAAGGGTCCACTATCTTTCTAGCAAAGCCCAGAGAGTCAGTAACAAGAATATATTTAATGTCCATACTAGTAGCCTTGTTAAAACTCAGTCTCATAGCAAAAAGCTTAGTATTAGAAGTAGTTGTCTAACTAGTTGGAACTTTAGAAGATGACATCTATTATTCTAGTCTCTAGAAATATATAGCAGAGACAGTATATATATTCTTGACATCTGAGTACTTGTATCAGTAACAACAATAAGAGTAGAGAAAGGTTTATTCTTTAACTGGGCTTGAGGCTTCATAGTATGAAAATATGTGCCTATCTCTACCCTTGTTACTTTGGGAGAATATTCCTATCAAATTCTTTCCTTAATAAAATATATAACATCTTCCATTAATTGACTACTACCATATTAACAATAATGTTGCTTGTAATTGTCACATACTATCTAAATCCATCCAATATCCATACTCATTCATTCTCTTCTAATGCAGATCATGCTTTATTCTAATTATCCCAAGGATTAAACCTCTTTATTCTTTACCAATCTCATGGAGGTTTAAAAATAGTCATCATATAGATTCTTTAGTCTAATAATCAACTTATATTATGCTATACTTGTTCTAAGTTTATCTAAGTTCTCTCTTCTGAAATATAGCCATATAATGAGGTTAAGCTAGATATAACATTTTCTATTAAAGCCAATGTCATTCTATCCACATAATACTACTTCTGATTCTCTTCCAACTTCATTTTCTATCTTGACATATCACTTATTCTATCTTCTATACTATGTATAGATAACTTTGGTAAGTGTGAATTACTCTTAACAGAAATACTAATAAATTTGATAATAAATTTTGTATTAGAACTAAGTAAGATAATATTAGGAATATTCCTTGTGCTAATTATTAGAATATCACTCATAATTCTTTAAGATTGAAGAATACTAGTATTCAGAGAAATACAAAAAACTAGAAAACTGTAAAATCAAGATAAAAAAGAACTTTATATTAAGTATAGTTTTTACTTTAAATAGAAAATTGTACTATCTATAAATTGTGTAGTTATAATTTCCAGAAGAGATTGTTATGATTTGTTTTGGACATAACAATTATAAAAGATACTGAAGTTATAATATCAAAGTACATGACTATGATATGATATTCTTATGGTATGTGTATGTTACACTCATAAATACTGTTGGAACAACTGGGTAGAAGAGCAAAGCACTTCAAATCTCCAGGAAATCCTAAGTCTATTGTTTAAGAAATACTAAACTATACACTTATGTTATAATCTCAAGATCTTAGAGTAGGTCAAGAAAAGAAACCTTGTATAGGGTTTACATAAGAGAACTCAATAGAGAACTCTGTACAAGATTGTCTACTTTATATACTAAAACTCCATGGTCTGTACTAACTACTTCTAGTCTACCCTAAACAGCTATATGTTTGCCTTAAGGTCAATATGTGTTAAATATGTTGTATAACATCATCTTTCCAGAATCTTCTACACTTTTTTTATGTGACATGTGACATGTGACTGATGTGTGACGGTGTGACCATGATGTCACATTAACCCTAACCTTAATTCTCCAAAAATAAAAATGAAAGAAAAGGAAATAACAAATAAGAAAAGAAAAAATAAAATAGTTAAAGTCCACTGTCTTGAACTCTAACAACTTACCTCTAAAAATCCTAAGAGAACAGAATAGGAATTCTTAAAGGTGACAACTACTTTATATAATAACAGGTCTATTCTAATATACCAGAATTCTGTTTATGTAAGCAAGAAATAATAATACTTAAGTAATTAGAAACAGTTTAACATAGAGAAATCAAATTGAAAGAGAGCTAGAACACTTAGCAGATGCTTTTAGAGCACAGAAAAGCAAAAGAGTGAATGTGCAGATAACACTAGCAGACTTGAGAAGACTACAGAGTATTATAGAAGTGGAAGAACAAGAAAATACTGGAAAGAAAAGTTAAATAATATATCTAAATAGTTAGAAGTATTAATATATAGCTTAAAGAAGTCTAAAGCATGGGAAATCAGATGAGCAGATGAGTACAAATATGGGAAAGAGTTATAGAATACAGATCAGCCAAAAACATAGAAGAGAAAAGTCTTGAAAGAGCCAGTTCTCTTACAGATATCATATAAACATTATATATTGTAAGATATGAACTATGATAGTTTAGTAAATATAGTATATAATGTAGTAAAGAACTCTCTATCAAGTTCTACTGTAAAACCCTAGTATAAGAGTGATGAAGCTGAGCTAGTTCTACTTTAAGTTTGTATATATCTTTACTGTTATAGTGTTGGTTACTACAATATTTAGCAAAAGTTGTGAGTAGAATTAGAGCTAGATAACAAAGATATTATATTATAGTCACAATATGTCACATATTTATCACATATATCATGTAATAAGATATGTAATAGACAGATGATTAGAAGTTAGATAATACAACTGTTAATAGAAGTTTCTAGAATAATTATATATATAACAATAAGTAACAATTAGTAAGAATAGTAGTTATGATGACTCATATAGACTATAAATAGATAGAATAACAGACTTATAGTAGGCTAGCTAACTATAGTATAGACTTAATATAGTAATTAAAACAACTATAACAGAGATGTGGAGTTTGTACTTCAAGTTTCAGTAAGAATCTAAGTCTATTACTTGGTATTTGACTTACCTTCAAAGAGAACCTAAAAAAATAGAATGGAGTTTTCTGGAAGCAGGAACTATCAGAGTAGTCTATACTAACCAAATCAACTATTGAGCAGAATATTATCTAGTATTACATCCTAATCTAGCCACATTTATCTCAATTTACAGATAATGCTTACCAACCCATCTATACTCCCAAGCCTCTTCTGGTACAGATTAACACTCTCCATTTCATATCAATTACTTCTTGGATATTCTTTCTAGACTTTCTAACAATCTTATAAATCTCTACCCCTACATTTAAGAACATTCAAACCCAGGGTAACTCACTTACAGTCTCTATTTCTAAATGACTATCTTAGATAGAGTACTTAGTATATAAGCTAGTAGTTACATTGTAAACTCTCATTATGAAAATCTATTATGAAAATCAACCAAAACTAACACTTACTTCTAATGTTTGCAACAATACACCTTACCATCTTCTAGTAGGCTTGTTTTTCACAAGACCTTCAAGTGAGACTTCTGAAATATGCAACCAGTATGACTACTAGAAACATAGCATATAAGCTGAAGCCAAAGGTCATTTAACATTTGTATCCCACATTCCAGATAACTTTACTTTCTTGTCTGTCTTCCAAGAACTTGCTACAGATTTTAAAATATTAGCTAGAAATAGTGGAAGCTTATCAGATGATGGTAGAGAGCATGGAATAATTATATAACAACAGTACTAAATAGAGTTTAAGAATAGAAATTGTAGAAGTGTCTTGATCAAACTCCATAGAGTTGATGACAGATAGTAGTGGTGTTCATACCAAACTTTACAGGATTATGGTAAGGTTCAAGAATATTATTAGTAATGTGAAATATAGTTTCTTTACATTTAAGTCAAGTCTTTTTACATTCATTCTCTCTTCTAGATTGCTATGACTCAAAGCAAGAAATATTGACCTGAACTTAATTTGTTCAAATTTCTCTGCTCTAATAAATTGTGATATATAGAGATTTAAGCAGTATTTTATCTGATATAAAAACATCAGATGCATTTTCCCAAAAGTTGGCTTCTAACCTAAAACTATTTCACTTGATTAGATACTAATACATTTTATAATGTTATTAGCTATTTAAAACAAGTTCTACCTCCTATTCTTCATCATCATCTACAATTATAGGGTATAGAGGTAATAGTACTTGTTTATCTAGTATTGGATCATCAGAAATAGAAGTTAGCTTTACTATGTTGAATACTGGATGCAGTTTTTTATGGATGGAGAAAGCTTCAATCTATAAGATATAGAATCTACTTGTTTCTTTATAGTGTATGGTCTGAGATACCAGTATGCAATTTTAGTAGAGAGGTATATAGTGTGGATATCTGAAGTATCTAGGAATATCTTATCACCAGGATAGAAGATATAGCTAGACATACAATGTCTGTTATAGTATCTAATTATGTTGTTCTGAGATTTATAAATAGTGGACTTTACTTCTTCTAATATAAACTTTATCCACTTCACAAACTGTGATACTTCTTCTAGTTTGGACTTTTTTTGGTGAAGTTTGAAGTCCATCTGTAGAAGACATCTAGTATTAAGAAGAGATAAAGGTTGCTGAATAAACAAATATACATAGTGATTGTACTAGAACTCAGCTAGAGAGAAAATATCATGCTAGTCATCTTGTTGTTCACTTACAAAGAGCTAAAGATATTAATCAAGCTCTTATTTATCCATTCAGTTCAACTTTAACCCTGAGCAAACAGTAGAGTTTCTTTGTGGAAAGAGTAGTAAACTGCAGTTTACAGTTAGATATGATGTATATGGAGAAGTCATACAACTTCTATACATAGCATAGAAAGAGTTTGGCTACTTCTTCTATACTTACTATAGTATGGATCAGAATAAAGTAAGTAGTTTCAAACATGGAGTCCACTACTGTTATGACTATATCAAACTCTGCAGACTCTAGAATTTTCACAATAAAGTCTATGCTAATTGTCTTCCATCTTGCATTTGGAATAGATAAGAGATGTAATTCTCTAAGAGGTAGACTATTAGGATAACCAGGATAGAAACATAAAGCTGGTACTTCAAGTTCCAGAAGAACCTAAGTAATATTGACATAGCTACAGTATACACTACTCATTTTCAGAAGAACATAAGAGAATAAAATGAGATCTCTTAAAGACAGCAACTATCATAAATACTCTAGACTACATTCCAATCTAATATAATAGCACTGACATAAGCAAAGAATAATAATTTCAAGATAGTTAGGAACAATAATAGAAACATCTAGAATATTGTTCAGAATAAGAAGAAAAGCTTATTTGATAGCAATCTAGGATGCTGATAAACAGTTATACAGTTGAGAGAGGTAGTTAGAGAGGCAGTCAGAATTGTCACATGAGACAGCAGATAGAGTAGAATGAATTATGTAGTATTAGCAGTAAATAGTGGTGTTGGTGACATGGCAGAGATTATGAAGTCTGTGGTACTAACAGTAAATAATGGAGTTTGTAATCTTCTTATATAGATGCCAGATAGGCTTAGTCTATATACAAAGGTCATAAATACTAATATACTATCCAATGTATCCTGACATCTGTAGCTACTAATCATTCTGTAAAATCAATTTCAAAGTCTTCTAGCATTCTACATATCTAGCTATCTTAAAGTCATGATAAAAAAAGATAATATAGTAGTGGAGGTTGGATATCTTGGGAATATAAACCCTATCCCTGAAAAGAAACAAGCTATTGTTCTCAGATTACTCTAAAGAGCATACAGATCTTATAGACAATCTTATAGATAGCTGGCACAGTTTCCATATAGCTTTAATACTAGTCTCTATCACAAATAAGATACTCACTGGTTGTGATACTGGGGCTGAATAGTGTTTCAGAGGTTCAGTATAAGGATATAATGATTGACAGATGATGAAAAGTATCAACAGAAATAATTGATGTTGTTAAGTCTGAGTGTTGTAGCAACCACTCGTCACTCAAGGACAAATGATCTCACAACGAGTAAAGCTCTCAGTAGGCTATCAAGTAACGAGTAGGGATTACAAGGATTACAAGAGAACTCGACAAGGAGCCCTC
>Ga0157359_1000424_pt1 | contig 15365 bp, 3 predicted proteins | sample AttcapACBM3_FD_111482 | JGI IMG/M metagenome (GOLD analysis project Ga0157359, IMG submission 111482) | Fungus gardens microbial communities from leaf cutter ant in Botucatu, State of São Paulo, Brazil - Atta capiguara ACBM3 | ecosystem: Host-associated > Fungi > Mycelium > Unclassified ...
GTGACTATCATTGTGGCAACCACTAACCAAGATAGTTAATAGCATACTACATACTAAGTAGTTATATAGAGTAAGAGTCTTATAGGGATTATAAGAGAACTTAATAAGGAGTCTTTGATATATTGCTATTCTATTTATACTAGTAATACATGATCCATACTAACAATAAATAACCCTACCCTAATGTCTATGTATCAGCCATGAATATACTATATATATACTATAAGATAGACATACTATAGACATATATCTTAACAATATTTTTTCTGGATTTTTTTATAGTATTCTAGATCTATGACATTATGTTATGTGAAATGTCATGTGACTGTAGTCACATGCCTCTTTATCATCCAAAAAATTAAAAGTAAAAGAAAAGAAAAAGAGAAATTATACAGATAAAATAAAATATAAATCAAAATAAAATATAAGGGTCCAAGTATACTATATCAGCTATTGTTCTTAAATACAGAAAGTATTTCCTAATAATAATACTACTGCATATACTCAAAGTTGTTAGATATAATAGAAGTTGTTATTTGAAACTTTATGGGATTAATGAGGAATGAAGGATTTAGTCCTTAGATTGATAGATGATTGGAATAAAGCATGATCTACACTAGAAGAGAGTGAAAAGAATGTATATATCAGATAGTATATAACAATTAACATTATTATAGATTACAAAAACCTTAAGTACTTTTCTATAACTAAGATATTAATTTATAGATAAGTGTGGTAGTCTAAGTATCTCTTGTAGTTTAACTTTGTTATCTAGTTTTGCCTAGGTTTTTTAGGCACCAAACCAGATTATTATAACTTAAGTCTTAAAGTTTAGACAAAAAAGAAAACTTGTATTGTTTAATACAAAAGAACTCAGTAGAGTTTCTAGTACAGGTATGTTTATTTTATATATCTCCAGTATATAGTTTATATGCACTTTACATATAACTTACTCTAAATATTATGAGTTATATAGATAAAAGTTACCATCTTATATAATATATGACATCACCTTTTTTGATATATCACATGATATTATGACTATAACATGTGTGACCAACTTTTTTTTTTTTTTAAGTCAACAATTTATTACATGGGATACAATGGCAGTCTGTGCCTACAAGAGGAATTATGTATAGAGTATCAATACCCTAACCTTTTTATGCAGTTACTCAACACAAAGGACTACTAAGAAATTGAATCTATAACCTTAAGTAGGTTTGAGGTAGGCATAATACACATGAATAGTGATCTCTTCTACTATGCCATCTCTTCCCCTGTGTGTGACCAACTTGTAACAGTTATAACAGTTATGTGTGATATTACATTGTTTTTCTTTACTAAATTCCAAATAAGAAAAAAATAAAAAAGTATAAAGAAGAATTAAAATAAAAAATAAAAGAGACCTAAATATTAAGAGAGAAATTAAAAAGAAACAAGTTCTCTGTTTTAAAATCTGATATAGATGCTCTCACTAGATGATAGAATATCTATTCTAAAAGAAAGAATATTGGCTATATTGTGTACTGGAACTTATTTATTATAGATATTCTTAGCTAGTTCTGCAAGTTTTATATTACTTGTATATAATCCAAATCTTAGTATCACAAACACTACTGATCTCTCAAACAACTTTCTATCTCTACTCATAACACTATAATCTTTATGGACCTAACATGTCTGTTTGTTCTTTACATATTTTTCTAGCATAGTATTTTATCTCTGATTATAACTTGGAGTTTATTTCAAACTTCTTCTGCTCTTTAGGCATTACTAAGGTGACTGGCAAGAACCATAGTGATATAGATCAAGCAAAAAAGAGGTTAAGCTAGAGTACTACAAGAATTATACAACAATAGCTCTTAACTATATACTGAAGAATTCAAAGAGAATGATATTAGTATTATAAATCTATAGAAGAGATGGAAACAAGAATATACAGAACATATAAAACTCCTAAAATAGTTCTTATCAATATAAAGAATGAAAGTAGAGAATATAATCTAAAGTAATTGAAAAGATCTTCTAAAGTCTCAGAAGTATATGGTCTTTTCTCCATTTTCTACTCAACACCAGCCTAATGGTCTTTTCATGCTTGTGAATACTGATTTCCTTCCTCTTCAATTATTTCCACTAGCTATTCTTACTTATGAGTCTATTTCTAACTCCTCTGACTTCTGATTATTGATATTTCTACCTTGTTAAATTATCCAAATATGTGTTACAATTCCAATTGTATTTGCAAGTGCCTGTTCTTTATATCTAGTCTTTTTGTAAGTTCTGAGAAATATATTCACCAGATGAAGTATAGGAGTACTCACCTCCAGAAAGTTCTAATATAATAGAATGAGGACTTCTGAGAGTAGTGACTATCCTAGATACTACTAAAGATATAGATATATTCCAATCTAGTGAAACAATACTGATATAACCAAGGAATGTTAATGATTGAGTGGTTAGAAACATAGTACTATCCTACTTTGGTCTTTACTAATGTAAGCTTCTTTTTTTTCTTAGAAACTCTTTAAGATACTTCTATCTATGATCTTAAGGATTATGGCTCAAATTTTGACTTTAAAGAATAGTAGGATTGATTTAAGAATAACCATAGAATTTTCTAAGAGAGGAGTGTTGACTGTTGACTACAAAGGAGTGGAAAGACTATAAGGTTCAGTAGTGTTTATGTGTTCAAACTTTGGTTAAAGATAAGTTTTTTGATAGGTACAGTTCTAGACATATATCTTCACTTTATTTCAAGTTATTACCCTGAAGACAATAGATAAACAGAATGTATGAACTAAAATCTAAAGCAATATCTTTGTGTATGTTATAATTAGTAAGACAACTAGTCTAAAATTTTATCTCTTGCAGAGTTTTCTTACAATGATGCTTTCAATACTACTACCAATATTTCTCTATTCTTCAAATAAGAACTATCATCCCAGCATTTCAGTACATTCTGCATGTAATATTACTTCTTCTTGAGCCCATGACTTTACCATTGATTTTGATAAATTACAAAGTACTCTCAAAGCTAAAATTTCTGTAGCCTAACAACAATACCAAAAGTCTACTAATATGTAGCAGTCTTTTGTATCTGATTTCAAAGTAGGTAATAAGATTTTTATGAAAGCTCAATTCTTCAGAACCACTTAGTTCTTCAAAAAGCTTTCCAAAAAATATCTTGAACCCTATGAAATTATTTTCCAGTATAGTACTTTGTTATTCATTCTTCATCTTCTAGAGCTTATATGCTCTATGTATCTGATCTCCTATATCTCCATACTTAAACTAGCCACTCCTAATACTTTTTTCAAGAGAACTCAATTTGCTCCAACTCTAATTATTATTACCAAGGAACCAGAATATGAAATCTTACAGATTGTGAACTCCAAATTTGACTATAAATAGGTCTACAAGCTTCTCTACAAGGTTATTTGGCTAGGGTATAAAGATAAATCTAATTATTTTCCTAGTACTGAACTCACTTATGCTGTAGACTTGGTCATTGATTTCTATATTGCTTATTTTATCAAGCTTAGTTCTACTTCTACCTTGATCACACTACTGTAAGTCCAGTCTCTATATACTTTAAACGGTATTATCTTTTTGTTTCTCTATCTCTGTTTTTCTTATCTTATCTGTCCTTGTACTTATCTTAATTGATTTCTTACTTATTTTACTTAATTAATTAGATAAAAACAAAATATTCTTTATTTAATGTAATTACTACAAAATACTAATTCTAACAAAAGACAGAAAATAGTATTTGCACTATCTTCTTCTCCTTAAGCCTTCCTAGTCTCTTTGTGTACTTTTCTCAATAGCTTTTATCTGCTCTCATCTCCATTAGTCCCCATCTTATGTTAATATTACTTTATATCCTCACCAAAAAGCCATGTTGTAATCTTGTCTCTCTATAAAGTTCTGAAAGAACCTACTAATTGTTAGGAGCAGACCAGCCACTGAACTACTTATGCTAAAAATGTGCAATATCAAGCTTAACTTCGATATTTGACTGGTATTATATGTGTAATTTATACTGTACTTCTGACAGTCATAATGTGAGGTCATAGGCTTAGAATCTGGGAAAAAGAACTAGAAGGATAATATCAGGGCACATATATATAGCATGGTATCCTTATGGAAGATATGAGGTTGATGTATGGTGGAAGCATAGACTACACATAGATATTAGGGTAGGACTATTTATTATTAGCATGGACTATAAGAACATTGTATAAATAGGATAGCAATATATTAGGGACTCCTTGTCAAGTTCTCTTGTAATTTCTACTTGATATCTACCTTGAGATTTATTGTTTGTATTACTATTGATCTTTTGACTAGTAGTTGCCACAACACCAATGCTGTTTGACCAACTCTTTTAATGCTATTGAAAAGACACTCAGAGTCCTATTATACATAGAGCTTGCTTTTTGAGGTCTGATAGTATTTTTTTGAGTAGGTATATGCTATTGCTTAATAGTAATATTTTATCACTTACTTACTATTGTATACCAGAAACTTATTCCTAGTATGTGCATACTTCTCACAGTGGTTGTTACCTCTTATCTCTACTGCCTTCTTTCCAAACCTCTTTTTTACTTGCTTCCTTTTTGATTTCTTAGATAGCCATAGTATGGCCTCATCTTTTGAGAAGATCTTGACAACCTTCAAACCTCTTTTTTTTTTTGTAACAGAGAGAATCTTGATGCTGTTCATCATATCAGACTCCCAAACCAACATATTTTCCAAAAGCCTTCCCAGCTCCTTTTTCTACTATTTCTTTACCTTGTCCTTCTTATACTACCTTCATTCTTCATTCAGTCTTTTCCTTTGTTTGAACCTCTACTACTAGTCTTATCTTCTTAGCCACTCTTTTAGTATGTCATGCTGTTATGATCTTTTCTAGATAGGCTAGAAGCTCTTGCTTTTTTATGAATTACTTGTATATCTTCTCTTTAGTACTCAAGAATCTCAGCCTCAATTTTTAAGGGAGATGGAGAGTTACAGGCTGATATAGTAAAGAAAAAAAAGTGGAAATTTTATATTCACTTAAGACATAATTACATGTCTTTCAAATAAACTCAATAAGACTTTAAAGGCTCAGTTTTAAGAGAAAAATACTATTATATGCTCAAGTACAACTTCAGAAATGACCTGTCTTCTATTATTAGTCTATAAGGTTCTACTCACAACTTGTCAGAAGTATAGTATGAAGTATATAGTACTAGCCAGATATCAAAGCTAAGCTTGATATTGCACACTTTTAGTGTAACTAGTTCAGTAGCTGGTCTGTTTCTAATACAACTTATCTTTCATGGCAGAATTAATTCTTGCAACACTTATACTCAACTTGTCTTTCATGCTATTAACAAAGCAATTTCAATCTCAAGTATGCAGTATAATATTTTAGTGAGAAATAAAACAAACTACAGTATCTTATCTATAATTATATATAAGAAGACTATATAATTTCTAAACATAATACAAAAAGAGCTTTGCAGTACTCTCTGTAGTGATAGTTGTGTAAGGTAGTATCTTTAGTTATAAGGTTTGACTTGAGAGATGCCTTTGAAATATATTATCTAAAATGAATAGTATTGTTGGAGGCTCTTAAGAAGCTTTGCAATCCATTTACTAGATTTTCCAAAGAAACTTAATATAGTGTAAGGTTCACTGTTTAAAAGTGTGTTAACAAGAAAAAGTATTTATAAAGCAAGTGTTACTTGTATATTTCTTTTAATATTCTTTCTACATCTTCCATTAATTTCTGAAGCTCATATCATCTTCATTGAATCCTTTAGTATGTAGTTAAGGGCTAATATTGTATAGTTCTTGTTATGCTCTAGTATAACCTTTTTTCTGCTTGATCTCTGTTACTAGTTTCAAAGTTTTTCACTTACTTATAATTCTGCAGTACTATATTGTCTGCTTTCTCTTGAATATCATAGAAAGTAAAAGTACCTAGGTCTAGAGCTCTGAACAACAATATACTTTTGACTTGCTCAAGACAGCAATAATATTTTTTCCTATTCTCATCTCTTCTAACATATTAACCCCATTTTTATCAAAGCTAATAGCTGAAACTTCATTATAAAAGCTGCAAATAATGATAAATTATATCTAGTTGTATATTTTAGCAAATTACTCTCTTTAATGGAATAGAATTATGAGATATATAACAAGTAAATATTAACTATTATTTAGGCCTTAGAAAAGTAGTGCTACTTTTTAGAAAGTATGAAAATCCTAGTGGAAATTTGGACTAACCATAAAAGTCTAAAGTACTTCATAATAGCTAAAAGTCTCAGTCTCAACTACAGACAAATACAATAGTCACTTTACTTGGCATAGTTTAATTTTATACTCTATCACTAATTTAAAAAGTTTATAAGTAAGTTTAATATACTAATTTGATAATTAGATCACAGTAGCAACTCATATGACAACAAAAATATGGTGTCAGAGTTAAATATAATAGACTTGGCCTATTTTATTTCTCTTTCTCATTTTTATTTTATTTTCTATTTATTTTACTTTTTTAGACTTAAACTTAGGGTATAGTATAATGTTATATATTAGTCACATATGTCATAGTTATAGTCACATGATCATGTATCACATAAAATGATGCAGAAGGTTTTAGAACAATGGTATTATATAATATATACATTGCATATTAATCTTATAGATAATATATAGCTTTTAGGATAGGTTAGTATTAGTCTCACATAAACCAACTAGCTAGCATATATAAAGTAGACACTTTGTACTAGAAACTCTATCAAGTTCTCTTGTGTTAATTTAATATAAGATTTCTTTCTTACTCTAACTCTTGAGTTTAAACTATAATACATGATACTACTCATGTTGGAGCTCCTCAATATTTGGGTACTTGAATGTGTTACTATGGAAGGCAAAGAGTAAAACCTGCTTGTAAAAGTCCACTATGATAACCACTTATATTGGTAAGAAAAACTAGTAGTCAAAGCAGTGAGAAAATTCTACTACTTGTCTATAAGGTCTATATACTCTGTAGAGTGATCTAAAAGCAACAGTCTACTCTTATTTTATAGCAAAGTCTACATCTCCAATATTCCAGAACTCTACCATTACATTATTATAACCTATGATTAGCTGAAAAACTCTGGAGCTAGTATTCCAAAATTACTAGTAGCTATAAATGTTGAGATAAATTAGCTAGTATGTCAACACATATGACCTCTGTCTACACACTAAGCCAATCCAATGTCTATCTCTAGAAGAACTCTATCTACTATCAGTATTAGATGTACAATGAAAGACTATTAGTATAGACTTTGTAGTGGAGCTTTCTAAGTCTGTGAAGTTTAATATGATAATAGTAATAGTAGATTTTATATCCAAGACTATAAGAAAACTCTCTACTTTGTCTGAATTTAAGTCAACAACACCTATTCAAGTTCAAGTTAATTCTACAGTTTTTTCATTCCTTCAAACTCTATGCTAATATCTCTATAGCAACACTATAGATCTTTGCTTATCTCTTTACAATCAATGACCTATCCTTTTTAGCCACTGACCAATGAGTCCTTACTACCCAGCTATATTCTGTTGAGATTATACAGCTTTATTATTCTATGGTTAGGATATCAAATATTCTGTCTGATATTCCATTTAATTGGTATAGACTCATATAAGTACTTAGAATAGCTATCATCTCTAAGAAACTCCATTCTGTTCTCTTAGAATTTTTCTAAAGATAAGTTATATATCTAGTCATCTGAATAATACAACTTAGGATTTTTCTAGAGTTATAATCTTCACTATATTACTATGGTCTTCACTTAGTTGCCCTAACAAAGACTATATATTGTTTCTACTTGTACTACTATCACTATAAAGGAAGTAACCTAGCTCTTTCTAATTATGTCTGAAAGCTCTATGGCCTCCCTACTTGTATTATCTTAGATTACAGATCTCAGTTCATTGTTCTCTTTATCTAGGAACTTTATTGTATATTTTGTCAGAGTTGTAAATCTTAGACTATATTTTATTTTCCTTTTTCTATTTTTCTTTTCATTCTCTTTTCATCTTTTTTTATTTAGGATTAGGGTTTAGTATGAAGTCACATGTCACATTTTACTGTCACAGTAATGGTTACATAATCATGTAATCACAATGGAATATGATGGAACATTCTAGAATAATAATATCATACAATATGCTTAACACATGTTGATCTAAGAATTTATACATAGTCTTTTATACATAGTCTTTAGGGTAGGCTAGATGCAGTAGTAGCACAGACCATCTAGTAGAGTATATAAGGTAGATAACTTTATACTAGGAACTCTATTGAGTTCTCTTGTGATTAATCCAATCCAAGGTTTTACTTTTAACCATAATACTTATGTCTTAAGTCATAATATACTTGGTATTAAAGTGGCATCCTTGACTACATATTTCTCTCAATCAGATAGACAAATGAAGTGGATTGACCAAGAACTCAATTAATACCTCTAATTATTTGTAAACAAGAGGAAAAGTGACTGGTATAACCTCTTACTTTTAGGGAAGTTCAAATATAACAACCACATACATATATCTATATAATAATAGCTATTTTTGCTTAATATAGGCCATCTTCTGAGAATAAGCTTTAAACTACACTAATAAGAGTCAAAGATAAAAAGTATCACCTAGTTTATAAACTATATGAAGATTATACTTGAAAAAGCTAAATCTACTATCTAAAAGTTGCAAGATAACATGATATTATATCAGGGGGAGAGATGGAATAGTAGAAGAGACCCCCATCCATGTGTATTATGCCTACCTCAAACCTACTTGAGGTTATGGGTTCAATTCCTTAGTAGTCCTTTGTGTTGGATAACTATATAAAAAGGTTAGGATATTGATACTCCATACATAATTCCTTCTGTAGGCATGGACTGCTATTGTGTCCTGTGTAATAAATTGTTGATTTAAAAAAAAACATGATATTATATAATATGTTTACTACATGTTGATCTTATAGATTGTATATAGCCTTTAGGATAAGATAAACAAAGTTTTGTATAGAATAACTAGCTAGTGTATATAAGGTAGACACTTTGTACTTGGAACTCTACCAAGTTTCCTTGTTGACTTAACTCTAAGTCTTTAATCATAATATTAAGCTACTGCTGGTATTATAAAGATTGTATTCTATATTTAATGTTGTCAAGCTGACTGCTATCTTAGAAAACCCCATATCTAGTAAACATCTTCTATCTTTACCAGACCCAGTAATTATCAATAGAGAAGAAGAATGAGAATTCTGAATAGCCACTGGTATTACTAAAAATACAAATATCTGATCAAGTGGAAGAGATTTGGACTAGAAGTAAATTCTTAGAAGAATACATTGAATATCTTTATACCAAATCAAGTTACTGAGTTCTACTATCTTAATTTCCAAATATTATAGTTTATTAGAGTAAGTGAGTTTCATACTATTAACTTCAAACCAGTATCACTTGCTTTGAGTCACACCAATCTAGAAGGAGAGTGTAAGGGGACCCAACTCTTTTCTTCAGTTAGCTTAAAATTCCACAAAAAGCTAGTGGTATTTGCAGCCCACTCTAAACCTTATAGAAAGCTCACAGTGTTCAATAACTATCAAGAACTCCACTACAGACCCATAGTACTGTTGCTTTAAGCCACACTTGCTACTACTAATTCTATTATCAATGTTACAATTCAATAATCTTAGGATTGATCCAAGAAGAAAATCTTGTATTAGAGTTAACACAAGAGAACTCAATACTAAATGACTATGTGTTCACCTCAAGGTCAACATATATTATATATGCTGTATGATATCATCCTTCCAGAACCTTTTATGTCCTCCCACTGCTACCATGTGATATATGTCAATGTGTCAGTAATATCATACTAAACCCTTAACCTTAAGTTCAGAAGATAAAAATAAAAGGAGAAAAAAGAAAAAAAAGAAAAAAAAGTAAAAGATATTAGAAAAAACTTAAGTTCAAGCTTTGTAACTCTGACAATTACTTTTTCATACTTTCTGTTCATCTAGGCAATCTTCTGAATATTTTCATCAGGATTCCTAGCCACTTGGTTATCATCATTTCCTACTTACCTCAAGACTATTCAACTAGAGTAGAATAGAGAGTCAAAGTATTTATGGTAGTTACTGTCTATAGAAAACTTTATTCTGTTCTCTTAAGATCTTCCAAAGTTCTTATAAACAATATATACTTAAGATCTTCTAAAGATATAAACTCCACTATAGTCCTATAGACTTTGTTCAGTCACTTTAACAGCTTTCTTAATAATAAGTAGTTTTCTTTATTTTTTGACTATTTTAGCAGTAGTATTAATAGAGAAAAAGTATTCTTAGAGAAGCTACTCAAACTCCTACCATATTGTAATAAAGAAGATACCAGTTATAGATTTCTTATAGAATATATTTTCTAACCACTTTAAGACAGTCATTTTGGAAAAACAAGAGGGTTTAGAGAATCTTATTTTGATCACAAAAAAACTGATCTATATATAGCCAAATATAAAGAGAATAAAAGCTGAAGAAGACTTACTCTGCTTGTCAATCTCTATTGAAGTCTGGCAGAAGTAGGATGTTAGGTTGAAAGCAGCAAGATAGATTTCTGAGTGTGAAAGTACTAGTAAAAAAGAGAATCTTGAATGCTATAAAAGAAAAAGTACACTTACAGAGATAGAATTAGATACTAAGGCTCACAAGTTCTAGAGTTAGCTTATAAGACTAGTAATAATATTATTAATAGAATGATATGCTAGCACTTAGCTACTTTCTTCAGATAGTACTGAAAAAAACTTAGAGCTTTGTTAGTATTAACAAATTTTATATGTCAGAGTTATAAAGATTTTATTTTATTTTTCCAGTTTCTTTTATTTTGGACTTAGGTGACAGAGTGTGATGTCACATATGTCACAGTTACATATCACGCAATCACATAATATAGAGAAATTTATAAAAGATTCTAGAACAGATAATATTATATAGTATATGTACATAAACTTTAAAATAGATTAGCTGTAGTATACATACAGACTACAGTCTATAGTATAATTCATCAGCAAAAACCTGAACACCAGATTTATATATCTCACTTTCTTTCTCTATAAAGTACTTATACTCTTTATAAAGAAAAAAGACAGCTCTCTATATCTATGTGTTAACTTCCAAAAACTCAATTGTATCATACAAAAGGATAGGTATCTACTCCCTCTGATATCCAACATTCTTAACATACCTTAGAAAGTATGTATTTATACCAAGATCAAATTTTGTGAAATGTATTATTTAATGCATATCACAGAAGACAATAAATATAAAATAGCTTTCTACACTTGTTATAAATTATTTGAATGGGCAATTATACCTTTTGGCCTCACTAATCTCTTTGAAGCTTTCTAACAATTTATAAACAATATATTTTCTAACTTTCTCAAAGTTTGTGTAGTAATATACCTTAACAATATTCTTATTTATTTGAATAACATTAGGACCATATTAAGAAAGTATTATATTAACTCTATAAAGTGAGACTATATGTAAAAGCTGAAAAGTGTAAGTTTTACTCTGACTTAGTAGAGTATCTTAGATATATTCTATTTCCTTCTAGGCTAACCATGACTTCTAATAAATTAAGACAATTCAAAATTGGCCCAAGCTGAAAAAGATCAAGAATATACAAGCATTCTTGGAATTTTCCAACTTCTACTATTACTTTATTTATAACTAATCTGATTTCTGATCCAGCTGATCTAAAAAAATTCCTTGGAACTTCAATGCTCTTTGCTGCAAAGAATTCAATAATCTCAAAAAGACTTTCATCTTCACTTCTATTCTCACTTACTGGATCTCCAACACCCAAATGACTATGAAATCAATGTCTTAGACTATACTTTTATAGCTATACTATCAATTATGATGAAAAAAGAAGTTTATCTAGTCATATTTTATTCCCATATATTCAAAGCTACTGAACTCAACTATAATATATATGGTAAAGAACTTTTTGCAGTCTTCAAAGCTTAAGATATCTGACATCACTATCTGGAAGTATTCAAACTTCCTACATATATTATCATGGATTACAAAAATTTGGAGTATTTCTCAACTGCCAAAATTCTCTCTCATTATTAGGTAAGATAGTCAGAATTTCTTTCTCAATTTAACTTTATTATCTATTTTTACCTAAAATATCTAGAATTTAAACCTGATACTATTATCTGTAGATGAGACCTTTATCCAAGAGAAGAAAGTATTAGAGTTGTAAACAATGGACTTGACTTTATTCTATTTTCTTTTTTTTTTTACTTTCTTTTTCTATTTTCTATTTTATTTTATTTTTGATTTTTATTTTTACTTTTCTTTATTTTGGACTTAGGTAAAGGGTGTGATGTAATGTCACAGTCACAGATCACATGACACAGACCATAGTCTGTAGTATATGAGATAGACTAGCTTATATTTGAAACTTTATTGAGTTTTCTTGTATTACTTAATATAAGAGTGTGCTTTTGTCTTATCTCTGAAACATAGTCATAATACTTCCAGAAAGGGTTACTTATGCTTCTATCAATCCACATAATCTCTGATTTATTTTCATTTACAACTAACTTATGATGTTTTGAAGAGATATCACTACTTTAATCTCCTTATTTCTTCAAGTAGCCATCATTATAAATCTTGATGGCCTACACAAAAATATCTGTTCAGCAGTCATGCAGAATAACACACTTTAGAAATACCTTCACAACCTGATAGAATACTGGTCATTAAATAGTATCATTATGATCATATTCTTGTAGGTTATTTCAGACAACATTAGAACTTATCTGTCATAGATATACCTAGCTTTCCATACATATAGATGTTAAAAGCTTCTGTAAGTTCTATATTACTTGTATAAGATCCAAACTACAATGCTACAAGTTCTACAAATCTCTTAAGCAACTTCTAATTCCTAAGTGCCTATAGAACTTAATCTTCATGAACTTTATTAAAAAAATTCTTTTTTCAATACAATTCTGGTTTGTATCAACTAACTCCCCAAACAGGCTATATTTGTTCCAATAGTAGACACTATAATCTGGCCAAATTGTTTATAATCCATATCTTCTCCAAAAATAGTGTTTAATTCCATATTACTTTTGATCACAGATCTGAGTTTATCTCAAACTTCTTCTCATTCTTAGAAACTATTCTTAATATGTGCTTTTATTTTACCTCTAGATACCATTCTAAAGAAGATTGTAAGAAGACTCCTTACTACCACCCAACCCTACAGTGGTTTTGCCTCTTACTAGTCATGCTTCAATCCTACTAGCTCTCATAGTCTCTTTTCTTGATCCTACTAAACTATGTCAAATCCTATAAACATACTGTAGACTTCAGTCTCCAATCTTTAGAAGTTTCCATTCTGTTCTCTTAAGACTTTTTGAAGATACATGTTGCTTGTACTTAATTATTATAACAATATACTTAGGACTTCTTAGAGCCATCATCTTTGTAGAATCACTGTAGTCTTTATCTAGTTGCCCTCACAGAGATAGCTAGACAGAATACATTAATCAGACATTAGAACAATACTTCTGTGTTTATTACAACTACTAACAAAATAATTAGTTAGACCTTCTTCTGCTTACATAATTTGCATACAATAATATACTGAGCTTTACTACTGGTATCTTCTCATTTTTCATAAATAAAGACTACTATCTAAACATCAATATATATCTAAAACATAATATTACTTTATTTCATGCCTGCAAATTTGCTATAGACCTCCAAACTATCATAAAAACAGAAATATCTACTATATAACAAAAGTACTAATGATTAGCTAACATGCATAGACTTCCAGCTCTAAAATTCTAGATAGATTAACAAGCATTTGTTAAAGCCTAGTTCTTCTGCACTACTTGTTTCTCAAAAAAGCTATCAAAAAAGTACTTAAGATCCTTTGAAATTATCAACCAAGCTAGCATCCACTTGTTTACTATCTGTCTTCTGAGATTAATGTGTACTATTCACCCAGTATTCTACATGTCTATACTTAAGCTTGCTATATCTAACATCTTTCTTAGTTAATTCAAACTTCCACTACCACTAGTTGTTATAGAAGACAAATCTGAATATGAGATCTCTTAAATCATTAACTCAAAAATTGATTGTGGATATATGTGCAAGCTACTATACAAAGTTATCTAGTTGGAATATGAAGACATGGAAGAAGAATCTAATTAGCTATCTGTCTTAGAACTCACTTATACTTTTAACATTATATCCAATTTTTATCTTATCTATTCTGACAAACTGGGTCTTCTTTTGCTATCTCTTCTCTAGTAGTAACCTTCACTTCTCTTTTCTTTCTTTTTCTTCTCTTATCTGTTTTTTCTTTTTTTTTCCCCTCTTAGACTCAAATTAACTACATTTTCTATTCTCTTCTTTCTCTTCACTACTAAAATCATAGCACACTCTAGTCTATGAGTAACTAAAGTCTCAAGAGCTTAGTCTTAAGAAAAGAATATTATCACATACTAACTATCTACATCTAATATCTAGATAATGCTTACCTTATTCTATACCCTTTTACCCTTCTAGTATGAATTGCACTTCATTCCAATTACCCATCAGTCTAAGGACAAAAGCCTCTTCATTCCACATCAATTTCAAGGAGTTCCAAATAACAATCTAGAGTATATACAGTAGTATTATTATTAGAAAAGATATTTCTTGTATTTAAGAATAATAAACACTATGTAGTTTTCATAGTCTGATAATCAACTTTTTCTGTTGAAGCCAAGGTTATTTATTTGCATAGCACCACTCCTGAGTTACTTCTACCTCCATATCCACTAAATTATATTATCTGTTCTGTCTTCTATGCTACATTTATAGATATTCCCAGCAGATGTAAACCACCCCCAATATACATTTATATTGAATTCTACTTCTAGCTGCAAAGTTCTCCATTACAGCCTTTATATTGGCATGGATGATCATATTTTGTAAAGATTAGATACACTAAGTCAAAGATTTCAGTAAATCATCAATCATTTAATAAGAAAAGGGATACATACACTTGATTGCCAAGAGTCCAACTATCTAAACAATATTTATCCTTACTTTTCAAGAATACTGCATAATCATCATTATTAGCCTACTGTCAGGGTGACTGAGCAAGTTCACAAAGTACATAGAGTTTATAATTTCTAGGAGAAACCTAAGTTATATTATCTAAGAGCAAGACAGAATAAGATATATCTTTAAAAGAAATCTAAAAAAACAAAATAAGGTCTTCTAAAGGCAGCAGCTACTACAA
>Ga0157359_1000425_pt1 | contig 15363 bp, 11 predicted proteins | sample AttcapACBM3_FD_111482 | JGI IMG/M metagenome (GOLD analysis project Ga0157359, IMG submission 111482) | Fungus gardens microbial communities from leaf cutter ant in Botucatu, State of São Paulo, Brazil - Atta capiguara ACBM3 | ecosystem: Host-associated > Fungi > Mycelium > Unclassified ...
AAAAGAGAAATCGCCATATACTAGGCCCTCCAATTTCTTAAGGGGTTTATCTAAAAGATTCGCGATATAACTAGGAAGACCTTTCAAATACCACACATGAGTCACTGGACATGCCAGTTTGATGTATCCCATTTGATATCTTCGTATCCGAGAATCAACAAATTCTACCCCGCATTTTTGGCAAAATCTTTCGTCTTCATTTTCAGCTACGCTCGCTCGAGAATTTCCACAAGCACAAATTCCGCTTTTTATGGGTCCAAAGATTCTTTCGCAAAACAATCCATCTTTTTCAGGTTTATCGGTTTTATAATGAAAAGTGGAGGGCCTTGTTACTTCGCCAACGACTTCCCCATTAGGTAGGATTTTTTTAGCCCAAGCCTTTATTTGTTGAGGGGAAACGAGTCCAATTTGAAGTTGTTTATGTTTATATTGGTCAATCATAAAATAGAAATAAGAAAATAATTTATATTTATTCCCATCAAACATCCTCCCTATTAACCTGGAAGTTCTTCTCAGATACAAGGAAGTGGTTCAGTTCTAGAGCCAAAGATCGTAGTTCTCGAACAAGCACTCGAAAAGATTCTGGAGGATCCTCGTGATTAGGCACTCTTTTTCCCCAGATCGTAGCATTAAGTATTTCTTGGCGAGCTATAAGATGATCAGATTTATAAGTAAGTATCTCTTGTAAAATATGAGCAACACCAAATCCTTCTAAAGCCCAAACTTCCATTTCTCCTACTCGTTGTCCCCCTTGCTTGGCTCTTCCTCTAACGGGTTGTTGGGTAACAAGTGAGTAGGGCCCAGTAGAACGTCCATGAATTTTCTCATCAACTTGATGAATTAATTTTAAGATATAGGACTTCCCTATTAGAACAGGCTGTTCGAAGGGATCTCCTGTTCTTCCATCAAATATTCTGCTTTTTCCCGGGTACTCGGGTTCAAATACCCATGGATTTTTTGTTTGTTTACCGGCTTCATATAATTCCGAAAACACAAGTTTTCTTGAAGCCTCTTGCTCATATCTCTCATCAAAAGGTGCTATTCTATAATGTTTCTTTAGCAGATCCCCTGCTAATCCGAGCGAGCTTTCAAATATTTGTCCCACATTCATTCGTGAGGGTACTCCTAAGGGATTGAAGACCATATCAACAGGTGTTCCATCTTGCAAATAGGGCATATCTTGCCTAGGCAAAATTTTTGAAATGATCCCCTTATTCCCGTGTCTTCCGGCTATTTTATCCCCAACTTTGATTTCACGTTTCTGTAAAATATATACACGAACCATTATGTCAAGGGGGTCCCTCTGGATCCATTTCACATCGATAACGCGCCCTCTTCCACCTATAGGTAGTTTGAGAGAAGTTTCTTTTGAAGTGGATACCTCAAGACCAAAAATAGCCCGTAATAATCCAGCTTCCGCGATATACGATGATTCGCTCGCTATCAGAGGCGTTAATTTACCTACTAAAATATCGCCAGTTTCTACCCAGGATCCCAACCTCACAATTCCGTTTCTGTCCAAATTGCGGAGTAAATGTTCTTCCAGATGTGGTATTTCTTTAGTTATTTTTTCAGCGGAGCCTTGGCTTGTCGTATCCGTCTGAATTTCATATTTTCGGATGTGAAAAGAAGTATAAATATCCTCATATACTAAACGTTCGCTAATTAGTACTGCGTCTTCAAAATTGTAACCCTCCCAGGGCATATAAGCTACTAAAACGTTTTTTCCTAAAGCAAGTTCCCCCCCAACTGTAGCTGCTCCCTCCGCTAAAATTTGCCCTTTTTTAATGGATTTACCCCGCGGAACCCGAGGTTTTTGGTGCATACAAGTATTTTTGTTAGAGCGCCGATGGGCAACTAACGGAATACTTATAGTCTTCCCACTACTTGATAAAAGGATCTTGTGACTATCACTAGAAATGATCTTTCCCTCGCGTTCGGCTATAACGGAAACCCTCGAATCTAGAGCTGTTTGGCGTTCCAATCCAGTTCCAACAATGCACTTCTCGGACCGAGAAAGTGGAACTGCTTGGCGCTGCATATTAGAACTCATTAAAGCCCGATTCGCATCATTATGCTCAATAAAAGGAATGAGAGAACCTCCAATAGAAAAATATTGGAAAGGAAAAATACTTCTAACATGAATCTGTTCCCATGCAATAGTCAGGAATTCTTGACGGTATCTAGCTGGAACAACCTGTTCTTCCTGAATACCCTGATTCAAGGACAAAGAATTTCCTGCTGCTATCATATAATATTCATCTCTATTTGGTGATAAATAAACTACCTGTCTCTCTTTTTTTTCTTTTGCTTTCTCAGATATTTCATAAAACGGACTCTCTATGGATCCCCACCAGTGATCAATTCTCGCATGAATAGCTAACGATCCGGTAAGTCCAACATTGATTCCTTCGGACGTGTCAATTGGGCAAATACGCCCATAGTGACTCGGATGAATATCTCGGCTCCGAAAACTTGCAGTTCTCCCCGTCAATCCTCCAGGACCCAAACAACTCACTTTTCGCCCATGAACCGTTTGTGTCAATGGATTGGTTTGATCAAAAACTTGAGATAAGGGGTATGTGCCAAAAAAGGTCTCATAAGTAGTTATTAATAAAATAGAAGTTGAAGTTGGAGTTACCAAAGTTTGTGGAGTCGGTTTCGATTGACGTATGAATACTCTACGGATAGTTTTTTGAACCGCATGTTGTAAACGGCCAAGAGCCAGTCCGAATTGATCTTGTAACAGATCCGCAACCGAACGAATACGTTTATTTTTCAAGTGATTCATATCGTCATCGTCAAGTATACCCGTTCCAAATTTCATTCCAATCAAATGATCCGTAGCGGCCAACACATCTCGTGGTAACAGGAATGTATTGTTCTGAGGGATATCAAGACTCAGTCTCCGATTCATATTTCGTCGACCAACTCTTCCTAATTCACATTTTTGTTGAAAAAATTTCTTTTGTAATTCCTCGCATAAGGACCCCGAAAATACCAGGTCCCCTCCTACACAAGCAAATTGTTGATAGAACTCCAAAATCGCTTTTTCTTTTGACTCAATCCTCTTCTTCTCCTTAGCATTCGGGAAAGACAAGAAAATTTCGGGATAGGAAACATTATCTAAAATTTCTCTTAGATTTGAACCCATAGCTGATGATAGAACTAAAATTGATATCTTTTGTTTTCTACTTACGCGAGCCCATATCCTTTCTTTTTTATCAATTGCTAATTCCGACCTTCCTCCCCAATCTGATATTATAGTCCCGGTGTATATAGAAATTCCCTTATGGTCTAATTCCGAGCGGTAGTAAATACCAGGACTTAGCAATATTTGATTGATCACAATTCGGTATATTCCGTTTATTATAAAGGTTCCTAAGGAATTCATTATAGGAATGTTTCCAATAGAAATGGTTTGCTTTTGCACATCGAAACCAAAAATTAATCTCGCGGATACATATAATTCGGAAGAATAGGTGAGTGATTCATACACAGCATCCCTTTCTTTTATCGAGGGTTCTAGCAATTGATATCCTTTTGCAAATAATTGAAATGCAATTTCGTGATCTGGATCTTTAATTGTTGGAAACTTCTCAAGTTCTTCTGCCAAGCCTTGATTAATGAATCCCAAAAATCCCTCGAATTGGATCTGACTAAATCCGGGTATTGTGGACATTCCCTCATTTCTATTCCGGAGCATTTTAATCTTAAGTTTCCTATTTATCGAAGAAAAATTCCATTATCAGCTCACTCTTCATCAATCCCTACGGATCAATCTAGCAATCATGGAATCTATATTCTGTTTACTGAATCACATGAAATTCTAGGGAACTCCACATACGCATTTCTATTTCATATATGTATTTCATACATATGAATAGATACGATTTTGACGAAAGTTCGAATTTAGCAGGGGTAGAAATGGAATAAAAATGAATTGATAAAACAGTCCCAGAAAAAAATTCTGCCACTTAAACTTTATGATATTTTAATAAAAAGATTGGATAGCAAAGATTTCTCGTTTTATCTCCTTTCTATGAAAGGGATAAAGCCATAATAATTTATAAGCACTAGAAAGTTTGACTTTAGTTCGATTTAGAATAGCACGCTTAGTTTCATTTTCAAAAAGAATTTGAAGGTTCTTTTTTGTTTCGTATTCGTAGTAGTAGAATTGCTGGAAAATAAAGGATTTCGTTGTAGAATTCTAAAATCAATTCTAAAATAAATAAAGTAATAAATAAAGTAAAGTAAGTACTTTATTTTTTAAGTACTTGCCAATCTAGTTATCCACCTATTTACATATCCTTTCTTTTATCGTAATTGCACTTAGGTGGGCCAAGAAAAGAAGGCCATAATCTATATCAGAGAAAATTCTCTCTTTTTTTTATTCAAGATATTTAATGCAATGAAAAATTAAAGCACGATTCCCCATAGGGATATGTACATAAGGGGGATCCATAGATAATAATGCTGTTCGGACCTGGAGTTTCCCTATATACAAATTAGGGAACCATTTATTCTATTTTTTTATGCCATTAAAAATAATGGGGGGAGAATACCGATTTAAGAGTCGTTTTTAAGAGTCGTTCACTACTGCAATTCAAAAAAAATGTAAATTTATAGTTAATGGTTCTAATTTGTTCTGAATTTTACAGCCTGCGACTGGAAATCCACCTTTTCTCCTTTGTCATCTCAATAGAATAGAAAGAAAAGGGAAGTTTTCTAGTGTTAGCAATATGTGTTTTAAGATGGAATCCATCAAGGAGAATAAGCGAAACTGGATCCAAAAAAAGCAGAAATCTTTTTTTCTTTTTGAAAAAGATTAGAAAAAAGTAAGTAGAATTAGATTCAAGATAAAAGAAAAAAAGGGTTTTAGGAAAAAAATGTGGATGAATACTTGTTCTTTTCTCGATTTTTGATCGGATTTTTTGGCGGCATGGCCAAGTGGTAAGGCAGGGGACTGCAAATCCTTTACCCCCAGTTCAAATCTGGGTGCCGCCTGATCAATAAAATACTTAGGATTACTTAGGATTACTTAGGATTACTTAGGATTATAGTACTGATCAAACTCGACAAATTCGTACCTCCCATAAGTTGGGGCACGAGAGTAACTAGGTCTGGCGGTACTGGATTTTGAGAATCCATACCATAGTTCTATCCTCAAACTATGGTTTGTTTTGTCGGCAGTGGCCCAAACGGCTACCAATAGGGATGAGGTGGCGTTTCCTTATTCTTTTATTAATTTAAATTGATTCGATTCGAGAATTGAAAAGAGACTAAGATGTCAGAAATCCTCGTATCCAAAGGTCCTTAAAGGGCAGTCTTTTTTCAATCTAAGATTGAAGAAGGGACTTCGCGAAGAAATATAAAAATTTCCTAATTATCATACATTTTATTTATTGTGCATCTTACTACATACACTTCGTACATCTTATGCTACCTACATACACTAAAGTAAAGGTTACTGATTCTGTCGAGAATTAGATTGAATAGGCTGATCAAAAATCCATTTCGGGGTTGTGGATAAGGCCCCCTTACTCTTTCATAGAAAGATAGAAAGCGGGGCGGGCGGTTTAGGTCAAAAATAAACATGGGTAAGGTAGGTATCCAATAAATATTTATCTATCCTAATTTTATGGTATATTCTTACGTCCTTTGCTTATATTAAAAAAAAAGGTAACAAACGAAAGAAAAAATCTCTCTATTCCCGCGTCTTCTATTCAGGACATCCCCTTTTTTTAGGGAAAGGGCTCCGTATCATATTTATACTTAATGCTCTCCAATTCTACCAGAAATCATATAAGAATTTGTTAGGAGTAAATTCCTTTAACGGATTCGTCCATAGTCTTAGGGCGGAATAGAATGGACTTTTGACTCTGTACCCTTAATTCCACTATGATTATTGATCAATAGTAGAAGAATTCCTTCATAGAAATAGGAGACATAATTTACATGGATATAGTAAGTCTCGCTTGGGCTGCTTTAATGGTGGTCTTTACATTTTCTCTTTCGCTAGTAGTATGGGGGAGGAGTGGACTCTAGGGATACTACCAATTGATTGAGTAGTCGAATTGTAGTATCAACTCTTTTCTTTAATTGATCATTTTGTTAATAATTTTACCAAACTTTATTTTTTCTCTCTTTCTTTAGTTTTGTTTCACTCTTGTAAGAAACTCTTTTAATAAAGTAAGAAAGAGTCGTTCTATTCTACTATGTTCTATTCCAGTAACTATGTTCTATTCCAGTATAATAGAATAGAAAGGGCGATTATAGTAATTCATAATTTCTATTCTACTAGAAGTGGCGAGTAAAAAGAAAGTTCTATACATAAGAAAATTAGACTTTCTTACACGAAGCTATTCACAACATATCCCACATTTTCCATTTATACTATTTTCTTATTCTTAGAAAATCTTTTATGTTCTTTTTTTTTTGAAGGATCTCGCGCTATTTTAAGCATGAAAGATTCGTAGGTTTTTTCCTTTTACTTTTTTCTTTTACTATAATAGTAATAGTCTATTCTCGTATTATTTTTCTCCCCCTCCATGGATTCTTTCAATGAAGAATTGTCTTCGATTTTTTTGATTTTGACTTGATTGAAATTAAGTGGATGCAGTGAAAAAAGAAGTGGAATTAGACTACTATTTCAATCTACTAATCGATTCTATGTAGATTCAAGATAATATATATAGAAAGAATCGAAAGTGTGGTAGAAAGAACTATATGTAGTTCTTTCTACCACACTTTATGATTCCAACCAGATCCTTTCATTTAAGACTTGGATTTTTATTTTCTTTAATCCCTTTTTCATTTCTTCAATGATTAATTGGAATTCCAATTAATCATTTTGGCTGGCTGTTTTTACATAAATAATAAGTAAAAAGGCAGTAGGAACTAGAATGAACAATGCAGTAGCAATAAATGCGAGAATATTGACTTCCATAACCTCTTTATTTTTTTTTTTCACAATAACTCGGGATGTAATCCCATGGAGAGGAAAAAGGGGTATCCCATAAATTCAAGGGGAGGACCCGCATTCTGATAATACGGAATCAATTCAATATTATGAATATTGGATCTATCAAATCAATTCATGGTTGATAGTAGAATAATATAACATAGGAAGATCCCTTATCTATACTAAGACAAAAGTGCATCGGTTTTGTGATTGGATTCGAAACCCCCTCTATTCTCTTTTTCATTCTTTTCCACTTTAGCTTTTCTATATGTATAACCAAAAATCTTTCTTATCTTATCAAATTTCCCTTCCTTTTTCTTATAGTTATACATACAATTATGTATGTATGTATTATATGACCACCTTTCTATGGGTCATATAGACATCCAAATAAGCAGTAGAAGTCGAAATGAGATGGAGAAAAGAGGATTTTAAATAAAAAGGATCACATATTTTAATTTAGGAAAAAGATCGTTTGCTTAGTTTTTATTTTATTAGGTTACTATCAATAGCTGCTTTTGGGGGTCTAAAGATGAGAGCGGATCCATAAAAAAAGGATTCGGCAAATGGAGTGAGAGTGAGGTGGATTCTTTCCAATTATTCATTGAACATACACAAACAAAGTTGGAACTAGAAAATGGAAGGGGTGTGTTTTAACCCCCAAAAAGGAACTAATTAGATGAAATGCATTCTCTAACAATAAACAACAATAAACGAATCCATTTTATGTATGGATTCCGGTAAAATACCGGTACTCGATTTCATAAGAGTCGAATAGGAAGTTAAGATGAGGGCGGTATCATCATAAAAATAGAGTAATATCCTAAATTATACTAATCCACGTATGATATGTATGCCTTTCCTTATCAACCGCAACCGTAAGTAATGAAAAAAAAATTCCTATAAGGCTCTCTTTTTACTGAGAAATACGAAATAAAAAAAGTGAAGTAAGGGGTGCCCCATGGATATTTGATCTTGCCTCCTGCCTCCCTCCTTTTTTCATCAAAAATTTCCATGAAAAAAGGAAAGATTAATTTGTCCATTCATTCCACCCTAGTTCGGGACTGACGGGGCTCGAACCCGCAGCTTCCGCCTTGACAGGGCGGTGCTCTGACCAATTGAACTACAATCCCTGCGGGGTGTATGGCATGTCTATTTTTAAATAATAGAACCATAAGAAGATTTGATTCGTCTGTCGTGCTCTAAGAAATAGACGAATCATATACTACATACCCACATAGGATATGTGGGTATAGTGCGAGTGGCATAACAAGTATGCCGCGATTTTTTATCCCTAAAAATAAATGAGAATCCGCCTTTCCATAAGAAAAACTCTTTTCTTTGTCTTTTCTTTGTAAGAGAAAGAATCAGAGAGATATGGATTAGAAAGAAATTTGCCCATTTCTGTTTATCCTTTATTTCTATGGATCAGACATTATTTTTTATGGAAGAGAAGAAAAAAAAAATGGATTTAGTTCATATTAATGAAGCCCTAGATTTTTGGGCCGAGCTGGATTTGAACCAGCGTAGACATATCGTCAACGAATTTACAGTCCGTCCCCATTAACCGCTCGGGCATCGACCCAGGAAGAATTTATTCTAGGCTTTTTGATAATCTATGATTATCCTCTTTTTATAATACTCCCTACCCCCAGGGGAAGTCGAATCCCCGCTGCCTCCTTGAAAGAGAGATGTCCTGAACCACTAGACGATGGGGGCATCACTAGACGATAGCACTATATACAACCACTCGTCATTATACTATAATGATAGTATGAGCAGTTTTTTGAATTGTCAATATACTCGAAGAGTATAACTAGATCAAAGTTAAGAGTCTTTACTACTTTTCTGTTATGCTTTCATAGCATTTTTTTTAGTTGATGGTTAGGTTAATTCACGGATCATCCCCTACTTTTTAAGTAAATTCGTTTAAATTAAAGGGTATAGAATAAGAATAGATTAATAAAAAGGAGTCTAGATTAGTTCAGTACAGGTATTGATTTGATTGCTCTAACAGGAAAAAGAGTCCAATTTCATTTCTTGTTTTAAACTCTGTACTTAAGTTTAGTGTTCAGACCAAAAATGTGGGCATCTCGCACTAAACTAAGTCATAAAATTCAAGAAAAAATGGAGATATTAAAAAAAAAAAAAAGAAAAAAATGAATGAATTTAGTAGAAAATTACTTTATCGGATTCGAACCGATGATTTCCGTCTTACCAAGGCATTATTCTACCACTAAGTGAAAAGCCCTTTATCGGATTTGAACCGATGACTTATGCCTTACCATGGCATTACTCTACCACTGAGTTAAAAGGGCTTTTTATTCAAAAATTAGCCACTTTCATTTCCCATTATGGGTCTACTGCATAATGTATATATTATATGTATATAGAGAGATATATGTAGAGATTTGATTTTATTTTAATATCTATTGGATACACTTGAAGAGGGTAAGTTCATAGGTATGTAAACACTATCTCGTACGATTCACCAAACCAAAGCCCGGAAGTTCTATTTTTTTTGTTTAAGAGGAGAACAAATATGTATCAATTGTTGAATCGGACACAACAATGGGCCAAAACGGCCAAAGGGGCAATAAGAACTGCTGTTAAAAAAATGATAGACTTTGTTTTTTTTATCTTTAGGCTATTCACTTTTCACGTGCTCAGAATGTTCTGCAGAATTAGGGACTTTTTTCTTTTATTGGCTGATCTGATGATGAGAACTTTCTCCATTTATGTTTTATTTCCTCTAATTCTAATTGGGCAGGGTATAAAGGAATTTGCGCTCTTCATATACCCCATATCCCATATGGCTGGGTATTAATTTTCAGTGATATACTTCTTATCTGTTTTGGTGAAAGATTGAAACAATTTTTAGCGGGCATCTCTTGGAAAAACTTTCGAGTTCAAAACTTTTTCATTTTTCTTAAAAAGTTTTGGACGGATTTGTTGAAACGATTTTCAACAGGTACCCCTTGGAAATGGGGTACTTGACTATTCTACAAGGATTCTAGTGGATTTGGAACAAACTATGTTGGAGTTTTATCAACAATTTGATTCTAAAAAAGTTGGCAGTCGAATTTATACTGCAGAGTATAAAAATTATACTACTGCCGCCCAACAAAAAGTAAAAAGCATATCCTACATACCTAACTCCTCCAGGTTCAGGGTTTTCTCCTCATACGGCTCGAGAGGAGGATTCTAGATTTTCGATCCTAGGGTGAAAAGGAAGGGAACAGATACCCAATATGATTCTTAGGAGGAACGTTTGGTAATGGGCCTCTATGCTCTTTTTTATATGTTCTTAGTTCTATTCATCTTCTTTGATTCTTTTAAACAAGAATCCAATAAACTAGAATTGAGTGGAAAAGAAGAGAGAAAATTAGTAAATGGGGAGGATCCGCTAACCAGAGACTTTCCGGATCCTCTTTATGAAGAGTTTGAGGAGTCCTCATCAGAGGACTCTGATGTCAATTTTCATGAGGAAGTCCATGATGAATAAAGTCATCTCACTCCTTCCCTATGGCTCGGACTTCATGATAAGTGGAGGAAGAAAACATATTTCCCAATTTCTTTGTTAAATTCTGAACAAAAAAGAAAAGGAAGAAAAGGATTTATGGGGACTGTACTGCCCCCTATATCTCTTAGTTTATATTGTAGGAATAATCAAACTATTCCTTACAACAGTCTGGCACATTTGCGTCCTCACAAATAATGATCCTTGTAGTCATAACCGTAGAATAGATCCTAATCGAAATGCATACATTTGGTTCATACGCTATTGGCATGGTAAGAAGAGATGTATTTTACAGACTAGAGAGGGGCTATCTAAATCCTAAAGTAAAGGCCCGCGATTGAAGTACCAACCGCCCACACCCATGAACTTTCTCTGGTTGATTCGATAAGGTGGAATTAGCCTCCTTCTCAAATGGCTACCCTTGACAAAGGGTAGCGTTGGTATCATAATCTACATGTAGCGGGTATAGTTTAGTGGTAAAAGTGTGATTCGTTCTATTAATAACTGAATTTGAAATGATATACTTAAGGCATACTTAAGTTTTTTTATATTCATATTCCGATTAAAACTTTAGTTCTTATAAAGGGTTTAATCCTTTTCCTCTCAATAGCATATTGAGGAAGAATATACATTCTCGCGATTAGTATCCAAAGAATAATTGAATTTGCATCCAAAATACAAATTCGATTATGAGTACGGAGTCGCGAAGCATAATTTTGCATTGGATTAAGTATTCCGATTTTTGAAATATGAGTAAAGAATCTATGGATGAAGATACAAAAAAGTTTATTTCCAATCGTAACTAAATCTTCTTTTGTTTTGTTCAAAAAGGAAATGGAAGCCCAATAGCTAAAAAACGAGGGTTTTGGTTTACTAGAACCATCAGTATATTGTTTCAGCTCGGCGGAAACCCAATTCTTCTCCTCAGGATCTCTTGAATGAAATTAGGGAACGAAGTAAGTAGATTAGATAGATATTTAGGATAATTTCTATCTCCTATTCTATAGGGATCATCTAGAAAGCAGAGAGCTTTGGTTCCATTCAGACAGAAAAGCTGACATAGATGTTAAGCGGTGAGAATATCCATAAAGGAGCCGAATGAAATCAAAATTTCATGTTCGGTTTTGAATTAGAGACGTTAAAAATAATCAACCAACGTCGACTATAACCCCTAGCCTTCCAAGCTAACGATGCGGGTTCGATTCCCGCTACCCGCTCCATTCTGTATAAGAAGACTATTCTATTTGTTTGTCTAGACATGGTATAGACAGACTTGTATTCAACCTTTTTCGTCCACCTGTTTTCGGCCCTACAGAGCGGAGTAGAGCAGTTTGGTAGCTCACGAGGCTCATAACCTTGAGGTCACGGGTTCGATTCCCGTCTCCGCACTTAACAGTCCGTATAAATAGACTATCTATTTGTATAGATATGGTAGAGGGCTATATCCAACCCTTTTTTTTTTGAGTCGGGTGCAAAGGAAGGATAAGATAGGAAGGGGTACAGTACTAGACTAACAACTAATTAATTTAATATTAATTAAATCGAAGCAGTCTAGTAGTTAACTAGACTTAACTTTTTATCATAGTACCTTACTAAATTAAGGTGGCGAACGACGGGAATCGAACCCGTATCTTCTCCTTGGCAAGGAGATGTTTTACCACTGAACCACGCTCGCTACATTGAACTACGCCCGCTACGGCCTATATTTTATAGGATATATCCACCTGGGTCGACCGTCTATGTCTGGGTCGACCGTTTCATTTTCTATTAGAGTTTTCTTTTTATTAATTGTCTGTCAATCAATATTCTAATGGCAATAGAATTTCATAATAATGAAAGAGAAGAGGTAATAATTAGGAACCAAAATAGCATTTTAATGTGTATCAAAATCCTAATTTTTTCGAAAAAGGGCCTTTCTTTTTATTTATTTTGTTTTGTATCGGGCTACTAAATACTAAACAAATTCAAGAAATGAGAGAATTCAGAATAGCTACCAGAAAGACTAATCCAATCCATAATGATGTACCGGAAAATACAACGTTTTTATTATTTGACCAACCATCAGGAGAAGCAAATACAAGGGGTACACTAATTACTAAGACTGAGGAAGTCGCAATTAATGCAAAAACAGCTAATTGAAAAGCAATAGTCATATTTATAATCCTCCAAACTACCTTCAAATAAAGTTGACTACATATTTCTATTTGATCCCTCACTTAATCAAAATTGTATGAAAATACAAGAAGTAGGAGGGGTTTAATCATGAATCCATTGATTCTTCTTTTAAAAATTTTTCCTTACCACTTTTATTTGGATATGGAGTTGAGGGGAGGGGATTTAGCGTTTATTTCACAAACGGATATATCGGATTCTCTATCCGTGTATACAGTATACAGAGATATATCGAAAGTAGACTTGTATCTGAGATGTTTCTAGGAGTTAGTAGATCATTTCATATAGCTATGTTCTATTTGTAGGAATAAAATAGGGATTGGGCTGTGGAGAGATGGCTGAGTGGTTGATAGCTCCGGTCTTGAAAACCGGTATAGTTCTAGGAACTATCGAGGGTTCGAATCCCTCTCTCTCCTTTTGTTTATTGAATCCATTTGTTTCTTTCTATGTTTTTCTTTGTTCTGTCCCCTTATACCATTCTTTCATACAAAAGCATGAATGGCTCGGCTAGATGGAATAACCGAGCCATAACAGAAAAAAAGTAGAACCGGTATAAATAAAAAAATCTTAGTTAAGAGGGGTCATGTAAAGAACGGGTTCCAAATCACGATCAATTCCCTTTTCAAAGCCTGCTGCAGCAGCTCGGGCTCTTCCTGCATGCCACAAATGGCCGACAAAAAAGAAGAATCCTAGAACAAAATGGGAGGTCGCTAACCAACTTCTAGGAGAGACATAATTAACTGCATTGATCTCGGTAGCTACGCCACCCACGGAATTTAAGGAGCCTAAAGGAGCATGGGTCATATATTCTGCCGAACGTCGTTCTTGCCAAGGTTGGATGTCTTTTTTCAACCTACTCAAGTCCAAACCGTTGGGGCCCCTTAGAGGTTCTAACCACGGAGCACGAAGGTCCCAAAAACGCATAGTTTCCCCTCCAAAAATAACCTCTCCTGTTGGGGAACGCATTAGATATTTACCTAAACCCGTCGGTCCTTGGGCGGACCCTACATTAGCTCCAAGACGCTGGTCTCTAACTAGAAAAGTAAATGCTTGAGCTTGAGAAGCTTCTGGCCCAGTGGGTCCGTAAAACTCACTTGGATAAGCCGTATTATTGAACCAGACAAAACAACAAGCGATAAAACCAAAAACGGATAAAGCACCTAAACTATAAGACAAGTAAGCTTCGCCAGACCATACAAATGCACGGCGAGCCCATGCAAAGGGTTTGGTTAAGATATGCCAAATTCCGCCAAATACACAAATGGAACCCAACCATACATGTCCCCCAATTATATCTTCTAAATCATCCACACTAACAATCCATCCTTCTCCCCCAAAAGGGGATTTTAGTAAATAACCAAATATAACACCGGGGCTAAGGGTCAAATTGGTAATTTTTCTTACATCCCCCCCCCCCGGGGCCCAGGTATCATATACGCCGCCAAAATAAAGAGCCTTGAGTACTAGAAGAAAAGCGCCTAGGCCTAACAAAATTAAGTGAATACCCAAAATTGTCGTCATTTTATTTCTATCTTTCCATACATAACCAAAGAATGGAAAAGATTCTTCAAGAGTCTCGGGTCCCAGAAGCGCGTGATAAATGCCACCGAAGCCTAAGACTGCGGAGGAAATTAGGTGAAGTACTCCGGATACAAAGTAAGGAAAAGTATCTAGAACTTCTCCCCCCGGCCCTACTCCCCAACCCAGAGTAGCTAAGTGCGGAAGTAAAATCAACCCTTGTTCATACATGGGCTTTTCTGGTACGAAATGGGCCACTTCAAATAGGTTCATTGCTCCGGCCCAGAATACGATTAATCCGGCATGGGCTACATGAGCTCCAAGCAGTTTACCGGACAAATTGATAAGTCTGGCATTCCCAGCCCACCAAGCAAAGCCGGTGGTTTCTTGGTCGCGACCAGCTAAAACGAAAGTTCCATTAAAGAGCGTTTCCACGTGGTAGAACCTCCTCAGGGAATATAAGATTTTCATGAGGCTGATCCTGAGCTGCCATCCACGCACGAATACCCTCGTTTAAAAGAATATTTTTGGTGTAGAAAGTCTCAAATTCAGGATCTTCCGCTGCACGGATTTCCTGGGAAACGAAGTCATAAGCACGTAGGTTCAGAGCCAGGCCAACTACGCCAATAGCACTCATCCATAAACCGGTGACGGGTACAAATAGCATAAAGAAATGTAACCAACGTTTATTGGAAAAAGCAACACCAAAGATTTGGGACCAAAAGCGGTTAGCAGTGACCATTGAATAAGTTTCTTCAGCTTGAGCCGGGGTCGTCTCGTAACAGGAATCAGGAAGTTGTTTCTTTCTCTCGATACGCAGAGGGGGGAGCATGCCCTGTCTCGGGAAGTATATCAGTCGTTAACGATCTTACCAGGACACATCCAATTGAAACTAGAATCCCAACCTCTTTGGGACAAGCTCAAAATATACTTTATTTCAGAGCGGGGAATCTTCCTACAAACTCAAATGTGTTAAATAAAGGCTATACCTCTGCCTAGAAAAACTGGAGTTTCAGGCACCCTCGTGGGAGACATTGGGTGTTGTCAACCGGCCTGCTCATAAACCGCTCTTCCCCCTTTGACTTAGTTTTCGCTCTCCTCTGTTTCTAGTAGACTACGCCTGATCCTACTTTGCGAGTCCAACAGGTCTAGTATTATTTTATTTTTCGTCTGAGGGAACGTGGTAGCC
>Ga0157359_1000426_pt1 | contig 15357 bp, 9 predicted proteins | sample AttcapACBM3_FD_111482 | JGI IMG/M metagenome (GOLD analysis project Ga0157359, IMG submission 111482) | Fungus gardens microbial communities from leaf cutter ant in Botucatu, State of São Paulo, Brazil - Atta capiguara ACBM3 | ecosystem: Host-associated > Fungi > Mycelium > Unclassified ...
TCCTAGCATAGTCTGGCTACAGACTAAATATAAACACTTGAGTATGTGCCTATTTACATAGTAATGATAGAAGCAGATGTAACTATAGATAAAAAATGAAAGAGATATGAAGTGAACTAAAGGAAGAATGATAACTAGATAAAGATGACAAGTAGCACTCATAATTCAATAAAACTCTACAGTTGCCAACTATTCCAACCAATTTTCTTGTCTATAATTGATATATATCCTTAGATACTGTTCTAACTCTTGATTTCTTCTTTCCATCTGTCCATCTGTCTACAGATGAAAAGTTATTGATAGCTTTGTTTTTATCACCAATATCTTATTTAACTCCTTTATCAGTCCTGCTGCAAACTGTGGACCTCTGTCCAAAATCACATTCTCCAGCAATCTATGTAACTTCCATACATTATCTCTAGATCTTTATTAACCTCTCTGCCATTATTTTTTCTGTTGTCACTATAAAATGCAATATTTTTGAAAACCTATCACACACTACCAAAATTGAATTGTGATCCCTTGATACTGGTAAATTTGTAATAAAGTTTACTGATATATATATTACCATAGTTTCTTTGGTATTATATTTAGTCTCAATTTTCCTACTGGCATCTCTGTCCTATTCTTCATCCTTTGACACTGATTACATCACTCTATATATTGCTTTACTTCCTTTGTAAGTTCTGGCCACAAATAGTTTCTAGTGACCAATTCTACTGTCTTCTACTGTTCTCCATGTTCTACTATTAGTGTATTATGATATAGCCAGATAATCTACAACCTTAAACTTTCATTCTTTGAAACATATACTTTCTTCTTCTTCAATACTAACTCATCTTCATTCTGTCACTCATCATTTCTCAACACATTTATCCCTGCCTTCTTTACTTCTACTATTGCTTTCATTATCTCATTATCTTTTGCTTCCAATTTTTTAATTTTTTCTATAATCTCTTCCTTAGCTCCTTCAATCAACAATTGTTCTTTTTTCATTGCTCTAATTTCTAACCACTCTTTTTTTGACATCACCTGATTATCATTTTATATCTTCTGTCCAATCTGCTCTCTTACTTAAACTACCTACTTATCCCATACTTCTACCAGCTATATGTTTTAAAGTAAAATCAAATCTTGAACTGACTCTTGGCTTCTTCTAAGAAATGCTTCTAAGTATCTAATAATCATCAATATCTCTTTACCATGAATCTCATAATTTCTTTCTGCTTCATTCAACAATTTCAAAATATAGGCTACTAGTCTTTTGATGTTCTTCTTTCCATTTCCATTTCTTCTTGCCTTTGAGTTCAATAAGAGGTTTTGCCATATAACTAAAGTTCTTGATAAAGTGTCTGTAGAAATTTGCAAACTCTAAGAAGCTTTTCACTTCTTCTATCTTAGTGGGTGTTTTTTATTCCTTGACTACCTTAACTTTTTCATCTTTTATTTGTATGTCACCTTGTCCAACTTCATCTTGTCCAACTACTACTTCTAAGATAGATATTTTGTCAGCATCAAAAATTGCACTTTGACTATTTCAAACAAATATCATACTTCTTTGTTACTTTTAAGAATTGTACTGTCCTTTTCTCTAATTCTTTCTTGGTTTTGGCTGGTATTATGAAGTTGTCCATATAGTTTACAAGTATTTCTTTATGCAATAGTTTCTGAAATATACTGTTCATTATCCTCTGAAATATTCTTGGTGAGTTGCATAGTCCAAAATACATAAATTTTGGTTTGAATAGTTCTTTATTCATCAAGAATGCTGCTTTCCATTTGTTGCCTTCTTTGATATGTATATTATTGTATTCCCAGATAAGATCCAGTTTGTTAAAGTATTTTGCATCTTTGAGTTTGTCAATTACTTCTCTAACTGGTAGTAATAATGTCTTGTTCTTTATTGTATGCTTGTTCAACTTTCTGTAGTCTTGTACTAATCATAGAGATTCATTCTCTTTTGGAATATAAAAGCATGGTGCTACATATCTTGAACTTTATTCTATAATTAATTCTGCCTTGAGTTGTTTGTTCAACTATTGGTTTAAAGCTTCTTCTTTCTTGACCATCATTGTATAGGCCTTAACATTTAGCTCTTTGGGTACATCCTCCAATAAGTTGATTTTATGATCCTATTCTTATCTTTCTGGTAACTTCTTAAATTTCTTCTTGTTGAATAAGTAACAGTAAATCTTCTGTGTTTGTTGGATCTAGTTTCTTTCATATTTCCTAGTGTTTTTTATCCATTTTTTCCTATTGGTGTAACTTTTCTAGTTCTATATTTAAACAAAATGTCCTAGCACTATATTTTGCATCTTTTTAGGCATCTTGTAAACTGTATTGTTCTTTTGTTCCAATTAACTTCTGGATTGTGTTTGACTAACCAGTTATGTCCTAAAAACATATTCATACTATTTAAGTCTGCTACTACTATGTTAAGATTTTATGTGTCTACTGATTTCTAGTTCTAATAGTGCAAACTAGGTTACTTTGTGATTTCTACTTCTAGTTCTATCTACATTGAAAGTATCAAATGGTCTGGGTAATGATGCTGTTTTATCCATTCTTCTTTTACTAGTTGTTAAATATATTAGTGTAAGTATATTCTGAGTCAACTAGTACCTTAAGCCAGAATTCTTTTCTGTTTCATATATTCACATTTATGTACACATTAGGTTCTCTATCTTTGTTATTTCTTCATTAAGGAATAACATATCAATTTTTTGGGGATTTACTAATGTACAAAGATTCATCATACCATATTCACTTTGAATCTTTGACAAAACTCACTTCTTTGTTGTTATCCTCTTTATCCTCATTTTATAACTCTTTTTGCATGCTTTTATTCTTCATCTGTCCTAACTTGCAGTTTTTTGTGAGATATCCTACTTTGTTGTATTTGTAGCACTCCCTAGTCTTTCTTTCTTTCTTCAGTTTCCTGCAATTCTTTGCTATGTGTCCATATACATTCCAATTAAAGCACCTAGGCTTTCCATCTTTGTTGTAGTTGTCCTTTGCTTTTCTAATATCTATAGGCTATAGTCTTATCTGTCTTCTGTGAATTTATATCCTTATACAACTAATGTAATTGCTGTTTTCCATTCTTCAAGTAATGTTGGTGCTGCTTGCTGCTATGGATAAGTATCCTAGTATAGTCTTGATAGTGTTGCTCTTAACATTCTTTTTCAACAAGAATATTGGATATATATTGTCAGTTTTGGCTTTCATGGATAATGTTTCAAACTCTATTATGAAGTCAGCAATGTACTTCTTTTCTTGTCTGAATGATTTGATATTTCATTCAGCATCTGATGCCTTGCTCTTGCTACTGACTACTATTTTAATTTCTTCTACAAAGTCATTCCAATCTTAGGTATTGTCATAGTATTTTATCTAGTCAATCTTTTTCTGGGCATAAATACTAGCTGTACCCCCTCTAAGCCAGGCTAATATTACAGTAATCTTATTGTCTGTTGCTATAGCTCTGTTTCTTTTGAAGAACAATTGCATACTCCTCCACCAATCCTTAAATTTTATCTAATCTCTATCAAACCATCCTAGATCTAGAATTATACTCTTTGGTATTACTGTCTTTAGTGTGGTTTCTACTGGTGCTGCTAGTATCTGCACTCTCAACATGTTACTTAATGCTATCTCTGTTCAGTAATTTCTAATAATCCTAATATCTCTTCTAGTATCTTGATATTAGTAGCTTCTTACCTAGTTCTGTTTGTCTTGTCTATTTAGTAGCTTAACCACAATATACTCTCCTTTTGCAAGGTGAGTCTGATAATGCTTTATCAAATGCTATGATCCTAAGCTTGGATTAGATTGCAACTTAAACAAAGACTTAAGTAAGAGAGAAGAAATGATCAAACAATAAAGCATAAAGATATAGACTTGTATCTACAACTATATACCTAATAATCATGAGAAAAGAGAAAGGCACCCTTGAGAAATATCATATCCTGATCCAGCCACATCTTGTTATGAGTTAAGTAAAAACAAAAGACAACTTTTGTATTGAGTAACATAACAGAACTTAATAAAGTTCTAAGTACAAACTAGTCTACCTTATATACTACAAACCATGGTCTGTATACACATTACAACTAACCTACCCTAAAGTACATGTGCTTTCCATAAGGTCAACATATTGTTGCCATATTGTATGATATTATCTATTTTAGAACTTTCTATAATCTTCTTTGTATCATATGATAGTGTAACTGTGATAGGTGTCATGTCTCTGTCATACTTTGTGACTTGTGTGACTGTCACATGTGATGTCACACCACTGCTTCCACCTAAGTCCAAAATAAAAAAAGAGAAAATAAAACTCAAAATAAAATAAAATAAAATAAGAAAAAGAAAAGAAAATATAATAGAGACCAGTCCATTATTCATAACTCTGACACAACTCATGGATAATGCCTCTTACCTCATTTATACTCCCTAGTCTCTTCTAGTACATATTATCAGTTTTTATTCTATCTTAGATATTTTTACTAGATTATTGGTAACTTTATAGATCTCTATTTCTGATCTTCAAGAATCACTAGAAACTAGAATAACATCTAGCAGTCTCTATTTTAGATAACTATCCTAAGTAGTATACTTAGTATATAAGCCAGTAGTTTATACTGTAAGTTTTATCTTGAAAATTGACTAAAATTATCACCAACTTCTAGCATTAGTGACAACACACCTCTGTCAAGAGTAGTGTCAGGATGGGTGGATCTTGCTTCAAGTAGCTATTTATGATCAGTCACATCAAAAGAGAGTTAGACCAAGTATGAAAACTTATCTAGAAATAGATATAGATATCTATAAGATTAGATAAAGTGCTCAGATTGCAGATCAAGCTTGGAAGTATATCTAAAGATTGATGACATAATCTTAGATGATGACCTTGGCCACAACTTATATATTATGCTCACTGTCTGTTATGTAGTTATAATTTTAGATATCAAAATATCAGGAAGAAGTAAGAAAAGGCTGTTAGAAGATTCTAGGTAGGTTTGTAGTCAAATATTAGTCAATTTCCAGACTGAATACTACAGAATATCTACTTGGTCTTAGATACTAAGTTTACAGTCAGAACTGTGGCTAGAGAGATAGTAGTATAGAGGATAACTAAGAAAACATTATAGAGACAGTTTATAGGATATAGAACAACTGGGAGTCTAGGTGATGAGTTGCCAGAAGGTAAGATGTGAGAGGCTAATTCATGTGCAAATGAGTACAGATGCAGAAGTACACTTAAATATAATTAGAGTTCTAAATGAAAGCTAAGAAGTGGATGTCTTAGATGTCTTAAAAGTCAGTTTATGACAACATTCCACCTTCCTGTGGACTTGTTCACCAGTTCTATCCTGAGTTTCTTATCTGAAATATGTAACTAGTACAACTTATAGAGACATGACATATAAGCTGAAGCCAAAGATTGCTCTAACTTCTATATTCCATATACTTAGATAATGCACAAACTACTTATTTGGACTTCCAGGAGCTTTTCATTCTATGATTATATAATTGGTACTCCAACATGTTAGAATGAACTAGATACTATTTGGAGTAATCTTCATCTTCAAAAACTCTATCTTATTCTCTTGGAATTTCTAGAAGTGAGTTATGTAGTTGTTTAGTAGTTTAAGATACTTAGGATTTTCTAGAGCTCCAAAGAACTCCATGCTTCTGCCAAGTTACCCTAACAGAATTCTCTACCACTATAAAAAAACACTGACTATAAGGAGACTTATTTTTTTACAAATTCCATATTCTTGTATTTAGAGTTTTCATCCATAACTGCCTACTAATTCATATATTAGTGCTGACCCAATTCCTTATACCATGGATATCTCTGTTAAGAAAACTAGGCAAAAGTATAGAAAAACTCAGAAGCTTTAGGAACTTTTAAGTTTATAAGTAATCACACAACTTACCTCTAGAAAATCCTAAGAGAACAGGATTTTCAGAAATAAAAGTTGCTCTAAATACTATCTAGTTCATTCTGATATACTAGAGATCTGATCACCTAAGTATAGAATAATGGTGCCTTAGTAATTAGGAACTATTAAGAATAAAAAGATTAATCTAGAGATAGTGTAAGGTACAAAATACAAAAGTCTGGAGCATAGAAGGATCAAATATGTATGTAGAGATCAGTAAGACATTACAGAGTTTACTAAAGTTTGTTAGAGTTTTGTAATAATTTTCAGGAGTATAAGAAATAGAAAAGTAGATGATATGTCAGATATAACTTAGAGATATCCATAGTGCTGGGAATAGTCAGCACTAGTACATAGAGTTATAGGTAGTTGCAGGTAAAAACTCTGAGTATGTGAAATTGGAGTTTGTAAAGTTTGTAGAGAAACAGGTTTTCTTACAATCTCTAAGTTATCTACAATTATGTTTAATATGCCAACCACTTTTCTCTTTTCTACTTTTCTATGATCTTCCATAACTCTGACAAACTCTAACAAACTTTATTATTCTTTGCTAGCTTCTACACATATATTTGATCTATTTTCTTATGCTCTGAACTTTTGTAGTATGTGTTCCAACTCTACTTCTAAATTAGTTTCTTTATTCCTAATAGCTTCTAATTACTAAATTATCATTCTTTGCTTATGTAAGTAGTACTCTAACATATCAGAATAAACTAGATAGAATATAGAATAAATGTTATCTTCAGAAATTCTATTCTACTCTCTTAGGATTTCCTAGAAATAGGTTGTATAGTTATTTAGCTGGTTAATATACTTAGAATTTCCTAAAGCTCTAAAGAACTTAATGTTACAACTTGGGTCTTAAGTTAAGATAAAAGACATACTCTTATATTGAGTAACACAAGAAAACTCAATAAAGTTCTTAGTACAGAGTATTTATCTTTATGTACACTAGACTAATAGTTCATGCAAGACTACCACTTGTCATATGTCAAGTCCACCTATTCCAAATACATGTCTCTATAGTAGTGATATCTTTCCAACATGTCTGACAAAAGCCCATCATTCAGTTTTTCATAATAAGAATACTTCTATTGAATTCAGTCTTCCTTGGCAGGATTCTCCTATCTGGTCTTTTCAGTGTTTCAACACTGAAACCTGAAACCTCTGTTTGGGGCTGTACACTAATATCCCTGAGTATCTTCTAACTATCTAACTTGTATATAAGACTAGTAGTTATATTATAATTTGCTAGTCTGATAATTAATGAAGATAATTCTTACTGAACTCAATTTCTGGTGTTTAATGATGACATACCACTATCAGCACTTAACTCTCTTTTGGACTTCATCAAGTTATCTGAAGTTGTGATCATGTGGTAGACAGATAGTACAGCATATAAGCTGAAGCCAAAGTTCATATTACTAAGCTTCTCATATAGAGTTTCCATACTCTGTACATCTCTAGACTAACCTTGTGGACTTTTGCTTCCTAGTGTAAACTGTACCTGACACCATTAGACTATTCTAAAGACTGTATGTATTATATAAGAACAATATGTTATAAATATACTATATAATTACTTAAATAACAAAAAGAAAAAAAAAAGAATTTTTTTTTAGATATCATAATACTACACTAGGTAGAGTGATAAGCTCAATAAAACCAATCCTATGTAATGTCTTCTTGGAAACAAAACACTCCTAGATTGAACTCAAGAAGTGTAATAACATTTTTGAGGGATTTCTTTTTGGAGTTTCAAGACTTTCTATATCATGCATACCTATATAGAATGTGCAGTCTCATCTTGATAGGATAATCATTATATAAGTATGCAAAAGATTCATTAGGAAAAAACCTAAGTCTATATTTCCTAATGGGAGCATAATTTATAATCATTCTAGCAACATGTGTACACAATGAGTTGGAGAGCCAATATGTTTCAGCCAAGTGCTACTTTTAGAATAAGTGGAACAAATAGGTTGATTATCATCATCATTTAAACTGAGAAAATTTCTCTTGTATTCTGATGCTTGAAAGTACATTTACTATTTGTGAATAATAAAGTCACATTCTTCCTTTTTGCTGAACTCCCATGATGATTTGCTTGGCAAGACTGGATTTATCTTAAGATATTTCAACTCTTTGTCAATCAATAGATGAGGAGGCCACTTGTTGCTGCTAAGACAGTTCCAGAATGAAATCAAATTATTAGAGTTCTTGTTAAAGAAGTCTCTAAGATCATTGGATATTGCTATAGAGTACAATTAATATAGATGAACAGATATATCAAAAATCCATTTGGCAACTGGGTGTCAGATGCAGTTCACACTGGGGTAAAAGTCCACAAGATTAGCTCAGAAATGTGCAAACTTGTTGAATGGCTTTGACTTCAGCTTATATACTGCACTATTTGTCTACCACATGGTTGCAACTTCAGATGGAAGGAAAAAGTCCAAGATGGGAGTGAGCACTGATTGGTGTGTCACTGTTGAATACCAGAGATTGAGTTTAATAAGGATTATCTTCATCAATTATCAGACTAGTGAATTACAGTGTAACTACTAGTCTTATATATAGGTATATAATATAGAAGATGCTTGGGGTTTCAGTGGTATAGCCTCTATTGCCCTGAGTGGAGGTTTCAGTGGTGGAATACTAATAGGAGTATGACTCTGCCATAGAAAACTGAGTTGAATAGGAGTACTACTGTCATGGAAGACAGAATACCCAGATAGTTGTATTACTACCATGTAGACATGTTGTGAGAAAGATGGCTGCCATGGAAGGTGGGCTTGTATAGTAAATGTTGAGAACATCACAGAGATGTATACTCTAGATGGGTGGACTTGGTATATAATAATGATAATGTATATAATGTCTTGCATTTGAGTTACATGATTAATATCATATCTAATAGTGAAGAGTTCAGCTTCAGTGGATGTTATATTTATTGCATAATGAACAGTTTTGGCAATGATGTCTTGTTCTCCATAGATATGTGAGACTGAAGTAGTGATGTTGTTTTTAACACTAGCATCAGAAATGATAAGTACTATGTTTTGATCAATAAGAGAATCCTTATAGATGCTATTAAGTTTGTTATGATAAGCAATTTTTGCATTGGTATTTTTTCAGTTAACTGAATGAAAAGAAAAAAGATTAGGGAAAGTATCTACCAGATGAAAGCTAGAAGAAAGTTCTCTATTTAAACTGTCAAAAGAAGGAAAAATTTCATTTGAATGATTATTAGTGTCTACTATAGGACTTTTGATTTTCAATCATTGTTTGGAAGTAAGATAAGCCATGGCCATATGATGAGGCTTGGCCTTTTTGGAATGATGTTTGTCTAAGAGAGAATTGATTGCATGTTGTTTAGATAAAGACACTACTCAGAGATGGTGTTGACTAATAATTTTATCAAGATGAAAATGAATATAGATGAGGCCAGCTATAGTCTTAGCTTCCTATAATGGTGAGGTGTGAAATGCTTCTGTAATTCATAAAGCTACTCTTTTCTATATTTTCTTCAATTCTTTGAGAGGTTGATAAAATGGTGCTCCTTTGAAATATCAAAGCTGAAACCCATATAGAGCTATAGAAAGGACACATGTTCTGTAAAGTAACTGTTTGTATGTCAGTGATAGTCTTCTTATTGAATTTCACAACATTTTCATACCTTTGATTATAGACAGAGCTTTGTTAGTGTAGTAATAAATGTGTTAATGAAACAAGTGCTTCTTGTCAAAGAAAAACCCTAAATATCACCACATATCTTTAGGTTAGAGTAGAGGACCTCTTAAAGGTTCAAAATCTAGAGAAAGTGGATTGCTGTTTTTTGTTGATTTTAAGAAGTGAAAGACTTCTGATTTATCATGTTCAATAACCAGACCAAACTAGTTGAATAGAAATGAGATGATGCTATAACTACAAAAAATATTTGCATTAGATTTTTCATAACTCTTTTCTTAAGAAACAAAAAGTCTATTATCAACAAACAAAATAATTGAAACTGGAATGGGAGTTAAGAGATTTTTTGATCTTTTTTCAAATATATGAAAAATATAAGCAATATAGAGAGCAGAAAAAATAGAAGAAAGTATAGATCTCTGACTCATACCTATATTGGCTTCAAAAAGTAAAGATATGAAATTGTTCCAAATATATTGAGTTTGTCTGTTAAGTAGATAACTAGAAAATAAATTGAAAATTCTGGGATCAAAATCTGCTTGCTCAGAATCTTCAGAAGAAGTTAATAGTTAAGTGAGGGGAAAAATTGAGTGATGTTGAATACTAGAGTACTAGTGTATAGACTCTTTATCTATCCCACTCATATGAAATAGGTTAGATAGATACTAACATTTGTCATTAAGCATTGTTTGATGTCTCCCAATTGATTTGGATAAATAAAATTCCAAGTAATAGAATGAACTTGGAGTCTACCACATATTGCTTTTTCTATAAGTTTTCCTAATGTGTTAAGGAGAATGATAGGTTGAAATGTTTTAGAGGTATTATATAATGGCTTGTTAGATTTTGGAGTAATAATTGATGTTGACTCTTGAAATGTAATAGCTAATAACCAAGATTGATGCATAAATTCACTATATTGACAATATTAGCAACACATTTAACATTGTTTACTAATGCTTTAAGATGACTCTAGAAAATATGATCTAGACCTGGAGTAGACAAACTACTACATTTGTTGATGGCATTAATAAACTCAGCTTTGGAGAATGGTGGCCATTCTGTTTGTTGATATCAAGGAATTTTGTTCAGAAGTTGAAAATTGATTAGTCTGTCTTGAGCTGAATTAAAGGATTAATGAAGTGCTTGCTACAGATCATCCAACTTGTTATATAGATACCCATTGAACTTGATGGCTTCCATAATTTTTGTTTCTTGACCCAATTCATAAGATTCCATGGTTTTTTGTTGGTTGACATGATTTCTTGAATTCTATTGTCAAAAATTATTTTTTTAGCTATTCTTACTAACTTCTTGTATTTGGTTCAGTCTGTTCTTCTTCTGGATGTTTGATACTTGGTCAGATCTCTGTTATACTCCTTGTTCCACTATACCTTAGAGTATTTAGTAATGTTAACATTTTTGGAATATTTATACCAAAACTCCTCTGCAATAGAAGCAAACTCTTGTGTTATCTTTTCTAGCATTTTGCAATCATGAATATTTGTCATATTGATACAACTTATCCTATTTCTTGATTTATTAATGAATTCTTTTTCTTTCTCACTATTTTTGACAATAGCTTGTTTTCTGTCTTGTATGGTTTCTTTCTTGATAATAAAGACCAATAAAGAAGTATGGTCAGATAGGCTTTGAAGATATAGTAAGATTGTATGACTATTGAATTCTTTTACATTTGTATGGAGAAACATCAGATCTAAGACTGAATTTGAATCTTAAGGGTTGTCCACATATTAAGTAGATACTTGATCAATAGATATTGATAATTCTAGATTGAAACTATCAGAAATTCCCCTAAGTGTATTCATATGTATTGAATGATGTGGATACAAGAGATCCCAATTGTTATCTCTGATATTGAAATTCCTTGTCATGATTAATACATTGTTCAAATTTATCTCAGTATTCTTTAGATACTTTTAGGTAGATTGTTAATCATATGAATAAACGTTAATAATGAAACATATAATACTATGATTGAAAGATGAAATGAGATTTATGTTCCTATGATTGAAAATGTCTTTTCTAAGTGAAAAGTGTAGCTTTAACAATCTGATATTAATGTAAGTGAGAACTCTTGGATGTTTGTTATCATTATGCAAAGGTCTTGCAAACATGATCTACAAAGGATGATTGGGAGCTTTTATGATATATTCTCCTTGTTCAGAGATAGAGCTTGGAATACTATGAATAATTGGCTAGAGATATTTTTAAATAAATAGAATGTCAAAATTTTTGTTGTTTTCTAAGATAGTATCAGTGAGAAGCTTGTTCTTATGAACATTCTGTGAAAATATTTTTAGGGATTTTAAAATCATTGTTTTACCCCACTTATAGATGAATGAATTAAATTGACTTTGATTTCTTGGAGCTCTTGCAACTTCTTGCTGTGTCAATCTCTGTTAAATCTGTGTTTCCAGAATGGACAGTTGTTACTGTCCACCTGATGCTCACTCTTGCAGTTAATACATTTAAACAAGTGAGTAGAGTTCCTTTTTTTTTGTTTCAAGTCTCAGAGAATTTGTCTTGAAGTTAGCTTTGCAACACCACACTATTTCTCTATAATGTTTGAGTTTGTGTGGACTGTTACATTTTTAATATTTTGATCCATGCTATTACATACCATGTTTTAGTCTTATTTGTCTCTATCCATAAATAACCACCTACCCTTATTCACATTCTCAAACCTTTTCTAGTACAAATCAAAACTAACTATTTCATCTCACATGTCCTCACTAGTCCAAGACAACTCTATGGATATTCCTCTCTTGACATCTGAAGATCACAAGTAATTAGGGTAACTCACTTAACAGTTACATTCCAGATAGCTACTATGGGTATACTAACTAGTATATAATCCAGTAGCTTAGATTATAGTAGTTATTCTGAAAATCAACTAAAACTAGCACTTATCTTCTAATGCTAGTAACAGCATACCTTGTTATCTTCTAGTGGTCTTCTACCCTCTAAGTTCTCAGTCCTCAATTTGAAATATGTAACCAGTGCAACTCATAGAGGTATAGTACATAAGCTGAAGCCAAAGATTTTTCTGCTCCATCTTCTACATTCTCAGATAATGCAAATCACTTAGTTCTGGACTTCCAAGATGCTTCTTCCAGATCTTGAATAATGAGGTGTGAACTGTAACATGCATATGTAGTATGACTTCACTTTCAACAGTTCTTGCATTGTAGAATACCAGAGTTCATATTTGTTCCTCTTATAGTGGCAATATGATGGTTTATATTGAAACATCTGTTAATAAAGCACTTTGCTTTCATACCATTCTGTAAATCTCATATATTAACCCAAATTACAGCTATATCAGATTTGAAAGGTGCCTTGATAACTTAAGGGCAAGAAGCTAAAACCATGTTGTCAAAGATATGAGTACTCTTAATAACTCTTTCTGTTATATTAGATATCGCTGGAAGATTAGTATTATTTTGAAAGTATGGAATACTTAAAAGTTTTAGATATAACTTGGATTATGGGAGTCTTAGGCTTATGATGTCATTTGAGTTGACATTATTCAACTCTTTTATATATTTCTCCACTATTTTTAGATTGGAGAAGGCCACTACTTTGTTAGTAATGATAACAATTCCCTTGTTACCAGATTGAATATAATCAGTAAAGATTCTAGATTTCACACCTTTCAACAACCTGTTAATATTAGAGATGTGATTGCTTGCTTGAGCAATAACTCTTTCAGAGTTGTTTGTGCTCATAGGTATGATAATCTGCTTTCTTGAAGGACCTTTAGTTATTATGTTAAATTTTTGTTTACCTTTTTGGTTTGTATTGTTCATGATGTTATAGATTTCCATGACCTTGTCAGAAGATAGTTTCAGGAAAGCATTTTTGATCTTGATGATTTCCTTGATATTATCTTTAGAAGCTTGTATATATAATATATAACCAGTTATTGGAGTTAGAAGTTGAGTTGAAGGTTGATTCTTATTAAAAAATTTTGACTTAGCCAACATACTTTTGCTAGGTCTAAAAGGGATAGGTAGAGAAATTCTTGAAATATCAGCTTATTTACTCTTTGATGATTTGTTGGTAGTTGTATTTTTAGTAGATGCTTATTAAATTACAAAGACACATACTATCTAAAAGATTTGTTATCCTTGTTAGCAGTTATTTTGTTTCAACTAGACTCATAAATAGCGGATAAAAATTCCCAAGCCACAAAACCAAATTCTGAAATTTGTAGAATGTCTTTGGCTATCCTATTTACTAATGGATGTTATTTAATAAGGAAATAGGGCAAAAGTTACTATCTCACAGTTGTGGGTTTGCAGATTGATTGGCCTGGTATGAAATTACTAATAGTTCCAGACCTTGAGAAACATTTGCATTATTAATTTGCATTATATAAGGTATATGCATAAGCTCAACTGTAGGCTCTATATTATATGCAGTGTCTGTTATTGCCTTTCTCAAAAATGTATAAGATAAAGAAGGACTTTAAACCTTCTTATTTTCAACTTGTTTAGCCCAAGTCAGATTGTTAGCCTGGGCTTGTACTCAATCTACATAATCCATAGAAGATGCAGTAGAATTGACAGATGTTTCTCTAGAACTGTTAAGGCTAGAAAAAGCTAAATATTCTCTAGACATATCAATTTCAATATCTATTGAGTAATGTTCAAAGAATTCTAGTTGGTTGTTTTGAGATTTTAAAGTAAAAGGATACAATGTATTTATTAATTCTCTTATGGGCACTACTGTCAGAATCAAAGATGATAGATTTTATTTTTATTTTTATTTATTTTCTATTTTGGGCTTAGGGTTAGGGATTAGTGTGACTGTCACAAACTATCACACATTAGTCACAAGTCACAAGTCATGGTCATACAATCACATATCACAGAAAGATGTAAAAGGTTCTAGAATAATGATATCAGCTCATATATTAATAGTATGTAATATGCATGGCCTTTAGGGTAGGCTAAAGTTAGTGTAGTATAGACCAGTAGTCTAGCATATATAAGATAGATACTTTGTACTTAGAACTCTATCAAGTTCACTTATGTAAACCTTATACAAGGTTCCTTTTCTAACTTAACATTTTGAGTCTTAGATTGTAATAGCTACCAAACAAGAAGAGAGAAAGAAGCAATGTCATACTGTATGATATTAAAATTAAAATAAAATAGAAATAAAATAAAACCAAGTTCATTGTTTACAACTCTGATACTTCATACTTCTGTTCAGTTACTCTAATAAAACATACAAATAACATAAGAAGCAGTAAATATAAAACATTGTTCAAAACAAACTCTAACATATATCCAATATATAAAAGATATGAGTGTTATATATGAGGTAATAATTGAGATCATACAAAGCTCTATTCTACTCAGCTCTCTACTATAGCTTTAAGATCAAACTAATATATTTGGTAACTAGCCACTAGTCATATATACTGTATATGCTTGTGACTTTGCTCTCTTCAGTATTTTCTACTAGAAATACCATAGTTTTGACTTACTACTTCTTTTATTTCTATAGCACTTGTATCACAAAATGAACCACTCACTTATTTGTAATATCTGAATCTTAGGTATACTCTTAGAGGTTTATGAGTGATTCAGAAGTTCAATAATGATGATAATGATGATTAAGATCAATACAGATGTCAATGATGAAAAAATGAATATTGATGATAAATGATGAAGATTGATAA